>Ga0210406_10001442_pt1 | contig 28964 bp, 11 predicted proteins | sample IncBWC30MmetaG_FD_155454 | JGI IMG/M metagenome (GOLD analysis project Ga0210406, IMG submission 155454) | Forest soil microbial communities from Barre Woods Harvard Forest LTER site, Petersham, Massachusetts, United States - Inc-BW-C-30-M | ecosystem: Environmental > Terrestrial > Soil >... | reverse complement strand
ATTACAGTCATCGCGCTTTCACGACCTGCGCCGTTTCATCTCTTTGGGAAAGCTGAAGAGCTCGACGAGCGTCCTCACGCGCTCTTTCTGACGGCTGGGCGGAAATCGCTTGGTTCTTGATAGCTCGGCGATACCATGGAGGCTCGCCCAAAACAGTTCCGATAGAACTTCTGCCTTCGAGCTCTGCCCCTGAAACAACTCCAGGAGTTGGGAAAACGCGAATCGCAGCTCCGGAGGAGTAGCCACTTCACCGAATGGTACGCTCAGGCTGGCCACCTAAACCGTGATTTGGAACCGTCCGCAACAACAATTAGACAATGAATGGACCAAAACCGACCCTGCTGCGCAGACCACATTACGCAAACTTACTCGTCTACAAGCACTCTTCTCCCCCTTAATGCTATAAATCATGGCGGCCATGTCCGACCAGGAACAGCGTCTTGTAATGCACAAGGATGCCATACGTGCGTCCCAGGCACGCCCGAGCGAGATTGGAACCGAATGGAGTACATGGCGGACGCTGCACCTGCCTATGTTTCGGAATCTGCTGGTTGCCGACCTGGTCTCAGATGTAGGCACGTTTATGCAAGGTGTTGGTGCCGCATGGCTGATGGTTTCGCACGGGGCTGGGCCGCTGCTTGTTGCGCTGACACAAACTGCCTCAGCATTTGCATTTTTTCTGCTGGCGCTGCCAGCAGGAGCTTTGGGCGACATCCTTGATCGGCGGAAACTGATACTAACGACGGAAGTATGGATGTTTTCTGTCGCGATAGTGCTCGCTGTTCTGACGGCGCTGCATTTAATTACGCCCTTGGTGCTGCTCCTTTTAACGCTTGCTTTGTCGATCGGAGATGCGCTCGAAGCGCCAACCTGGCGAGCGGTGCTTCCAGAAGTGGTGCCGCAAGAAGGATTGATGCCGGCTATTGCTCTAAACGGCATTGAATTTAATCTGGCCCGCGCGATCGGTCCAGCACTGGGTGGATTTCTGATTGCGGCGTTAGGAATCACCGCAGTGTTTTCGCTGAATGCCGCATCGTATCTTGGCGTGCTATGGGTGATTGCACGGTGGAAGCGACCGCCACACCAGACAGGCTCGCTGCGAGAGACCATGTCGGGTGCGATCCGCGCGGCGCTTCGGTACACGAGAAACGCGCCTGAGATTCTTACCGTTCTCGGACGAATCGGATCCATTATGTTTTTTGCAAGCGCGTTTTGGGCGCTCCTGTCCACCGTCGCTCACGAATTGCGACGGAGCGCTACCCTTTATGGCCTGCTCCTAACTGTCTTTGGCGCTGGCGCAGTGCTGGGAGCCATGTTGCTACAGCGGACGCGTTCGTTGTTCTCGTCTGATGCCATGCTCGGACTGGGAACGACCGTCTTTGCTGGGGCGCTCTGGGGCGTGGCCGCATTCAAATCCGTAGCACTCCTGTCCGTTGCCATTTTGTTTGGAGGGGCTGCATGGACCGCGATCATGTCTTTGATGACCACGGTTATGCAGAACCTGGCGCCGGACTAGGTGCGCGCGCGTGCAATGGCTGTGTTCATGCTCGTCTACATGGGAACGTGGACAGCCGGCAGTGCTTTCTGGGGATATGTCGCGGGCCGGGAGGGTACACACTTTTCTTTGATTACCGCTGCGATTGGCACCGCCGTTTGTCCAATATTGGTTTTGATTTCGCGCTTGCCGGATACACCTGTGGATCTGGGGGCTTGGGATCACTGGGGCAAGCCGATGCTTGTGGGAGAAGTAGACCCAAGTCAAGGACCTGTACTGGTCACAGTGGAATATGAGGTTGAGCCGAGGAAGGCGGACGAGTTCCTGGAAGCTCTCCACAATTTTGCACGAGTGCGGCGGCGGGACGGAGCATCAAGGTGGGGCGTTTATCGCGATACTGGGCATCCGGCGCATTACGTTGAAACGTTCATCGTCGAATCTTGGGGGGAGCACTTGCGACAGCACGAGCGATTGACGAGAGGAGACCGCGACCTTGAGGAAAACGTGCATCGTTTTGAATCGAAGCCAATCAAGGTGAGGCATTTTATCTATGCGCGTAGCAAGCGCGGGCGGCATTAATCGCAATGCGACGTGCAAAGGAGCGGATTAGTAACTAGAAGTCGGCTTGTTAAAAGTGATCTCCGCGATTGGCCTCGACTCAAGCTAACGGTTCCCTGGACCGTCGTAGACAGCACACCTGCTTGGCAGGCAGCCGCGCTATACAGTTCAGGCTGTTAGGGCGGTGGGCTTTCAAAACAATGGCGTTCGGAATTTCAAGGACTTACGAGGAATGACAAGAAATGCTAAGTCATTGAAAAAGAACGATGAGGCATGCAAAGGAATTCTTATTGCTCCCTCAAAGCTCCCTCGTTTTTCTCGACTTTGCGAAATTCCTCCGCAGTGTTTTTCCTCTCACTGCCCTGAATGGGAAGTCGGCTTCGGACGCGAATCTCGCGGCACGGATGGCAACCGACTGTTCGTCTCAAGCATTGTCGAATTTTACGCTAGGTAAGGCTATAGCACGCCTGCCTTGGGCGCACGACACTCGACTCCAACAACTCCGTCCATTACTTCCAACTACTAACGTTTCCAACAGATCGGGGAATCTGCTTTTCGCTCAAAGCTAACTCGAACTAAATGAAAACGTTGGATTCGTGCACAGTTCGTGCACAGAAATGCCGCATTATTCTCGGGGATATCCTCGATCCAGCTCTGACCTTACCTTGATTCTTCTCTGAAATCATTGACGAAACCCAGTTTGTGCCTCGTCGGCTAGGCGATGTCGGGACTCTGTAGCGAGTTCGGTATCTCCCGCAAGGCCGACTACAAGATCTTCGATCGCTGCAAGGGGTGTGGAGTTCAAGGGCTCACCGATCGGAGCCGGCATCCCTATCGGTATGCCAATCAACTTCCCTTCCGCTACGCTGCCAACATTGTCTTGCAATCCAGTTTGGTCTGCCGAGCCAGGAATACTGCCAGCCAATTGCGACATTATGATAATGACCGCCGACGCGAACGATGCCGGCATAGCTAAATGAGCGCACCATGGCACTCTCTGTTTTCTGTAGGCGCACTACGATAACTCTCGAGTTGCCGACGATTTGGGACCTACACACATTCCCAGCCGTTCGGCCGACAAGCAAAGGAGGGCGCATTCAGCTAGAGCAATCCGAGATGGTCGGGATACTTGGCTTGCAACGAGCTCACCAAGACATCAAACCCCGCCAGATCTCGTAGATTCTTGAGGTGGGGGTCCTTCAGAAAAAAAGGCCAGCACGCGAAGCCACTGGAGACACTTCGCTCCAACCACTCAAACGCAGCTTGACGCCGCTCCAACGTTGCAAGTATGCACGCGATTTGATAATAGCTGTGGTGCGCATGCCCGAAGGACTTGGGAATCGCGCAAGCCCTGGTTAAACAGTCAAGCGCTTTTCCTGCTTTCCCCGTCAGGGCGAAAAAAAGGCCTTGCAAGCTGGCGATCAGCGGTTCTTCGGGTAAAAGCTGGAGCGCTTCGTCGAGGAGGAATTTGGCTTTCATCCAATCACCGGTCATCATCGCCAACTGCGGAGCAAAGTAGACGGGATATTTGTTGCCGGGATTCTCTGCCCGCCACGATTCAATTTCTTCCCGCGCCAGGTCTAATTCACCGTTCCATATATACACTTGGGCGATGCTGTGACTGACAGCTTTTCGCGGATGAAACGGGCGCCCTCTCTCGTACATCGCACGAGCGTGATCGAGGAGTCCGATGTGGGCGAGGATGGTGCCGAGGCGATTGTAGGCCTGGGGAAGATTATTCTGGAGGGTGAGAGCGCGCTTGAGTTCGGCGATGGCTTCGAGGTGCTGGAAATTCTTGGATGGGCCCCAGAGGAGAAAAGCGCTGGCGACGTGGCCTTCGGGCAAATCGGGATCGAGTTCGAGAGCGCGGCGACAATGAAAATCAGCCTTCTCCAGCCACTCGCTTGCCGGATCCAATTCAAAGTGGCGTGTGGCGCAAACCAATGAGAGGGCAGCATGAGCGAGCGAAAAGCTGGGGTCTCGCGTTACGGCATTGCTAAGATGCAGAGCTGCTTTTTCGAGCGAGGCCGGATCGCCCGAAGTGCTAAGGCGGTAACCGCGCATGAATTCGGCGTACGCCATGGGGTCCTTGCTGTGACGCGGACGGCGTTGGAGGGCAACAGTGGACTCAGAGCGGTTCAATGACAGGGCGATCTGCCTGGAAATTTCGTCTTCGAGTTCGGGGAGACGGTTAAGGTCGAGATTGCGCTTACGTGCAAAGCGGGGGGCTTGTGAATGGGTGTCCCACATTTCCAATGAGAGTTGCCACTGGCCTTTGGATGTTTGAACAGCGCCGTGGAGGAGAAATCGGACGCCAAGACGCGAAGCGCTTTCTGAAGCCGTGGCATCTGCCGGGAGATTCATGACTGCGGAGATCGGTAGAACGTCAATGCCGGGAAGATTGCCAAGGCGAGTGATCAGCGCATCGGCAAATCCGAGACAAACACCGTGGTCATCGGCTGACTTGCCGATCAGGAGCAGAGGCAGGACGGCTAGCGAAGAGCGCTCGCTCCGGTCGCCAGTTCTCTCCGGATTTGCGACGCCTGTGGCCTGCCATTCCGAACCAGAAGACGGGTAGCGTGCATCGATGACACGGACAGGGCCGACGAAGCGATAGCCTTTGCCTACGACGGTTTCAAGGAAGCGGGGTTTGCCGGAATCGTCGCCAAGAGCTGCGCGGACTTTTCGGATGATGTTGTTGAGGTTTGGTTCGGTATCGACGAAGAGATCGGAGCGCCACAATTTCGCGATGATGTCCTTGCGCGAGACGAGTTGATCGCGGCGGCTGAGGAGAAGGATCAGCAGATCCATTGGCTTTTTCTCGAGTTTTACGCGGCGCCCATGACGGCGCAGTTCATAGCGGCCGAGGTCAAGTTCGATGGCGAAGTCCGGCGGTCGTTTGCGTGGCATCCCAATCCTCAAAGGGAGATTAATTCCGGGGAGTCAGTAGCTTACGCCGATATACAAAAGATAGGCAAACTGCATTTGGTCGTCATTGTGGCGAGCCTCCGTTGGCTGCATTATTTCGCGTGTTCGAAACTGAGCAACGGAGGCTCACACATGAAACGTTATTTGTCCCTTGCACTGGCAGTAGCTGGATTATTGGCGGGAGGGGGAGTGCTGTTCACACGCGCAGCGAGCGAGCACCCTCACCAGATCAACGCGTTTACGCAGGATACGATTCCATGGGGACCGGCGCCGCCGGTGGTGCGGCCGGGTGCGCAGTTCGCAGTGCTGGAAGGCGATCCGACGGCGACAACGGGTGACTTCACCATTCGGTTGAAGATGCCGGATGGGTTCCGCATTTCGCCGCACTGGCATCCGAACCGGGAAAACGTGACGGTGATTTCCGGGACGTTCAAGCTGGGGATGGGGGACGAGTTTGAAACGAGCAAGATGAAAGCCTTCCCTGCCGGGAGCTTTGCGTTCCTCGATCCCGACATGCATCACTTCGCGATGGCTTGCGGCGAAACGATTGTGCAGGTTCACGGGCAATCGCCGCTGCAATTCAACTACGTCAATCCAGAGGATGACCCAAGCAGGAAGTGACACGCACGCGCAATGAGCCGGGAAGCGATGGCAACCGCTTCCCGGGTCTCGCTCGCGGGGCAACGTTGCCGAGAACGCAGCACAACACGAGACTGCACGCGAATCCAGAAAAATGATTCCAGGAGAAAAAGAATGGCGATTGATACGGACAAGTTGAACTCGTTTCTGGGGAGATTCGTTGGGGATTTGGGAGCTTCGGTTCACTCCGGCATGGTTGTGATTGGAGAGAAACTGGGATTATACAAGGCGCTGGCCGAGGAGCCGGTGAACTCTGCCAAACTGGCGGCAAAAACCGGGACCGATGAGCGGTACGTGCGCGAGTGGCTGAGTTCGCAGGCCGCAGGCGGGTACGTGACGTATGAAGAAAAGACGCGCAAGTTCAGTTTGAACGAGGAGCAGGCGTTTACGCTGGCGAACGAAGAGAGTCCCGCGTACATTCCCGGCGCTTTCCAACTGGCGCTCGGCTCACTTGCGGCTGTCCCGAGGTTAGTGGAGTTATTTCGATCTGGCGCGGGAATGGGCTGGCATGAACACGATGAGGCGGTGTTTCATGGATGCGAAAAGTTTTTCCGGCCTAGTTATGCGGCGAATCTTGTGAGTTCGTGGATTCCCGCGCTGGACGACGTGAAAGCAAAGCTTGAGAGAGGCGCGCGGGTGGCCGATGTGGGTTGCGGCAAGGGAGCGTCGACGTTGTTGATGGCGAAGGCGTTTCCGAAATCGGAATTCTTCGGATTTGACTATCACGACAAATCGATCGAGGGCGCACGGGCGACTGCGGCGAGGGCAGGGCTGGAAGTACGGGCAAACTTTGGGGTGTCGAAGGCGAAGGAGTTCCCGGGAAAGGACTACGACCTGGTTACGGTATTCGATTGTCTGCATGACATGGGCGACCCGGTCGGCGCGGCGAGGCACGTGCGCAAGGCGCTGAAAGCAGATGGCACGTGGATGATCGTCGAGCCGTTTGCCCACGATGAGCTAAAGGACAATTTGAATCCTGTGGGACGGGTGTACTACTCATTTTCCACTTTGTTGTGCACGCCCTGTTCGCGTTCGCAAGAAGTCGCACTGTGTTTGGGCGCGCAGTCCGGCGAAAAGCGAATTCGCGAGGTGGTCACCGCAGCCGGCTTTGGTCGTTTCCGGCGGGCTGCGGAAACTCCCTTTAACGTCGTCTACGAAGCTCGTCCATGAGCCGTTCAACTCAACGAAGACGTGCCTGGATTGAAACCGGGCCTGCACGCCCGCACGGAATCCCCATGCAGTAAGAGAGGAACAGGACCGATTGGCAGCGCACTTGACATTGGGCCCGACTCACGAGGAAACCGGAAGTAATCCACATTCCTGATTAACGCTGCCCTCGCCGGACTAGTGCCGTACCATTGCTTCATTTGTCCGGTTAGCCGACTTCTTGGGAGTCGGCGAGATGTCCGGTAAGCGTTTATTAGGTGCCAGTCATGCCAAGATAATCGGCTGCTATCCCGTAACACTTGACCAGAATTGGCTTGCTGCGGCAGTGAGTCGTGGTGAGAGATGAGGTATGGGCTACGATTGAACCAACTATAGCTTGTCAAAGTGGGTCTCCGCCACCGCAGTAGTGTTTTTGTAGTATTGATACCGACTGCCTTCTCCGCTCTAATCTCGCAATTCTGTTGTTTTGCTAAGGCTCGACTGCGCTCCCTGTTCGTTGCCCTGGTCCATCCGGCTCCAGTGCCAATTCTCCGCGTGTGTCGCATGCCTTTGGGGAGGGGTGAGACCTTGGGTAGATTAATTCTGCTGTGCCTGTTTGTGGGATCCTCGGCTTTCGCGCAGAGCAACTACGCCGTTGTCTCGGGTGTTGTGACCGACCCGCAACACCTTCCGGTCGCTTCTGCCAGCGTTTCTTTCCGGGCCTTGACCACCGGCGAAGTGCGACCCGTGACCACCAACGAGCACGGACTCTTTGAGGCTGCCGCCCTCCTCCCCGGCGATTACGAACTCAAAACCGAAGCGGCCGGCTTCGCCACCGCATCCCAGGTTCTCCGCCTGGAAGTCGGTCAGAGGCTCACCGTAGAAATTTCCCTCCGGGTCAGCTCCGTTCAACAAACCGCGGAAGTCAAAAGCGGCATGGAAGTCCTTCGCACCGCCGATGCCGCTGTCGGAGAGGTTGTTGAGCCGCAATCAATCCGTGAATTGCCCCTGAATGGAAGGATGCTCATTGATCTTGTGCTCACCGTCCCAGGCGCCCACATCGGTTTTGGCGCGCAGACCGGGCAGACCAACCCGCTTTACTGGCGCCCTGGCCAGCGTTCCGCGGTTGTCCTCGGCGGAGCTCGTCCTAATGCCAATTTCTTCTTACTCGACGGTGCCACCAACACCGACCCCACTTTTAACACGCAAAACTTGGGCCCTTCTCCCGATGCCGTCCAGGAATTTCAGGTGGAAACTAGTAGCTACACTGCCGACATGGGCGGTGCCGGCGGCGGCCAGATCAATATCGTCACTCATTCCGGCTCCAGTCAGTACCACGCCACGGTCTATGAATTCCTCCGCAATGGGGCTCTCGACACCAGCAGTTTCGGTTCGATGGGCAACAATCATCTTGTCCAGAATAATTTTGGCGCCTCGCTCGGTGGTCCGCTTGCGGGCAGGAAGACTTTTTTCTTCGCCAACTATGAAGGCCTGCGGCTCTCGCAAGCCGACGCTCAGACGCTGACCGTGCCCACCCGTGACGAAATCATGGGCAACTTCAGTATGAGCGGGGTCAATATTTACGATCCCACCACCGCGCAACCCAACCCCAACTACAATCCCTCGTTGCCCACTGGTCCATCCAACTACCCCTACACTCGCACGCAATTCTTGGGAAACCAGATTCCTTCCGGTCGCATTAACCAGAAACTCCAGAGTTTCCTGCTTCAGGTCGTGCCGCAGCCCAACATGATGTCCATGTCCGGCCCGGATTCCAACAACTACCTGGACATCCGCAACGAAACCCATTTCAACGATCAGGGCACTGTCCGCGTCGACCACATTTTCTCCAACGGCGACATTCTTTTTGGCCGTTATTCCGTCGGCGGCGAACGCGGCTTTTCCCCCAGCAATGGTTCCACCCCCACAACCGAAAACTTGCCCGGCTTTGGCGCCAATTTCGACAATCTCGCCCAGCAAGCCGTCATTTCCTGGAACCATTTCCTATCCACGGGAAAAGTCAATTCCTTCTCCGTCGCGGTGTCTCGCCTCTCCATGGACCACACTTCGCAAAACGACAACGTCAATGACTACGTCACCCAACTTGGCTTTCAAGGCGTCGGCTTCGGAGGTCCCGGCGCTTGGGGCGCTCCCTGGTTTTCGGTTCAGGGTTACACCGGTGTTGGCGATACTTTTGCCGCCACTCCCATGCATGCCTGGGACACCATGCTGGAATTCCGCGACGCCCTCGCTTGGCAGCATGGCCGCCATGGCACAAAAATCGGCGGCGATTTCCACCGTTACTGGTGGCCGATGTGGGGTTTCTTTCAGAACCGCGGCTACTACCAATTCACCAACGGCTACACCACCGACAAGGGATTCAATGACGGCACGGGTTCCGCTCTCGCCAGCCTTCTCCTCAGTCTTCCCACTGTCAAGCAGCGCCAGGCCGGCGTTCCCCAGATGGACCTTAAGAATTGGGGCGCGGATGTGTTCGTCGAGGACACCTGGCAAGTCAACTCCGCCACCACGCTCAACATCGGTTTTCGCTACGAATATTCCAGTCCTCTCTACGATGACCAGTACACCAACACGAACCTCATCTTTAACGACGGCACGCCTTCGGTTTTTATCGGTGGCCAGAACAACTATCCCCGCGGACTTCTGTATTCCAACAAGCACAATTTTGCCCCGCGCCTCGGCTTTGCTCGCCAGATCCGCACCTTCGGCCTTGTGCTCCACGGTGCCTATGGCATCTTCTTTACTCCTGTTGGTGGGAACACCTGGTGCAATCAGCGACACAATGTCCCATACGTATTTCCGGAAACTCAGCAAGCCGACAATTTCACTCCACCGGCTGCTCTCTTCAACACCGGTTTCAATTTTGGTACTCCCGTCTTGGGCACTGGGGCGCTTCCCGCCACCACTGTCAGCTTCACCGCGTTTGACCCGCACGCCGCCGCCCAGTACATCCAGCAATGGAACACTTATCTCGAAAAAAGTATCGGTCAAAATACCTCCCTGCAAATTGGCTACGTTGGTGCCCGCGGTTTCCATCTCCAACGCGCTCATCTCATCAACAACGCCACTCCTGGCCCTGGTCCTCTTGGACCGCGCCGTCCTTTTAAGACTCTCTCCTTTGTTCCCGACACTGTTATCAACACTTCAGACAGCTCCGCCAACTTTATCTATCAGAGCAACACTTTCCCCGCCAGCACGATCAATCTTCTGGAAAACTCCGCTCAGAGTTGGTACGACGCCGGTTATATCAATGTCCGGCGCCGCTACTCTCACGGCCTGAGCCTTCTCGCCAATTACACCTACTCAAAGAATCTCACCAACGCCCCGGATTTTCGTTCCCCCATGGATGAGTCCGCCATCCCGCAAAACAACAACAATCTTCCAGCCGAGAAAGGCCCCGGTTGCGACGTCCGTCACCGCTTCTCCTTGAGCACGGTGTACGAAATACCCGGCGTTACCGCTGCCGCTTGGGCACGCTTGCTCACCCACAACTGGCAGATCTCCGCCATCTACCAAGCCCAATCCGGCATGCCCTTTACGGTTTCCGTTTTCGGCGACACTGCCAACGCTGGAACTGTCCTCGGAGAAAATCCTATCCGCGCCAATTACACCGGCGCGCCCGTCTTCGGTGCCGGCACCCGTACTGCCGCTGAGTGGTTCAATCCCGCTGCCTTCGCTACCCCCGCCGCGTACACCTTCGGCAATGCCGGCCGAAACTCACTCTACGGCCCGCCCTTGCAGACCTTGGACTTCGCCTTGGTTCGCAACTTCCATCTCACTGAAAAGGTGAATTTCCAGTTGCGTGGTGAAGCCTTCAACGCTCTGAACAAGGTCAACCTAGGCACACCCAATCGCTTCGTCAACACTCCCCAGTTCGACACCATCACGATGCCGATGACTCCCGGCCGCGAAATCCAGATCGGCGTCCGCTTTTCCTTCTAACCCGCAGCGGCCATCGGCCTCAAAACAGACGCTCCACTGAGCTATGCGTGGGTTCACCCCAAACATGTGGGTGCAGCTTGGGTACAACTGGGAGGGAAATGCTAGCTTTCTTTGTCACATAAGCAACGCCAGAGAACGTCTTTAGGATTTTTGGTAAGCAACTTCGGGACGAGGATGTCCGTGCTAGCCGATGTGGAATCGGGGGCTCCTCCTGTAATAATGAGGTAGCATGATCCGAGTGCAGTTGTAACTTCCCAGAACCGGACTTCTGGACCGCTTCGCTGATTTCACTTCTACAAGACGTGCGTCATGGTGCGACGGTGGCGCTCACCTTACGTGACGAGGATACGGAAACAGATTCGAGCTCGGTTCGGCCCTAACTATGGGCTTGGTCTTAGCAAGCGGTTTCCGGAATGGAAATCCAGTTGTTTGACTTAGGTATTTGCAGCCATTTGAAGAGTACCTTTCGGGATGGCTTTGAAAATCACTTGCGCGCCGAAAGAGAACCTAACGCAATCGCGATTCAAGACTTGGTTTCGTACTGTTGAGTGATATCGTGTGCTTTGCGCGCGATGCGGAGGAAGCCCTTCGCGGTAGCTTCCTTTTCAAGTATCGCGAGGCGAGCGTGGCCTGTTGACGTCTTGCCGAATTTCATTTCGATTTCACCCAAGGCCAGACCAGCATCCATCTGATAGTTTACAAAGCCACACTTCATAGCCTCCGCGAGGGTGGTTTTGAGTATCGTCCGAGCCTCGGCTGGTTTGCCAAGTGCGGCACGTACGCGTGCGAAAGCGATTCTTACTGAGAAGCTGACGGTGCGATCCTGGCTCTTTATCGCAAGTTCCATGGCACGTCTGATTGCCTGCTGTGCCCTGTTTCGCTGGCCTTGCGCAAGTAGAGATTGCGCCAGGACGACCCCAGCTCGGGCTTCTGCGTCCGCAGCATTTTCAGCCCGATACTCATCGATCGCTTTCCGAGCAGGCCCCGCGGCAGTGGCCGGCCGGCCCTCCTCGATGTCCAGAGATGCGAGGTCCAACTCACTTTGCGCGACGTTTCCCCTTTCTCTGAGTTGAATTCGGATGGCTAAAGCTTCTTCTTGGATCCTGCGCGCCCCAGTAAGATTGCCCTGCTCATAAAGCAAATCGCCAAGTTTGTTTAGTGTAACAGCGAGCCCACTCTTGTCGCCGATCTCACGCCTTATGACAAGCACTTGCTCGTAGGTTTTCTTGGCACGGTCTAAGTCTCCCAAGTCGGCAAGCGCTCCGGCCAAGTTCTGCAGCGCGGCCGAAATGAGCATGCGGTCTCCTGTCTCGCGGCCGAGATCCAAGGATTCTTGGAGAGTCTTCTTTGCTTGTTTCAGATTACCCGCAAGGATAAGGATGTCCCCAATATTCTGTAAGGATTGGGCCACACCGCTCTTGTGACTGATCTCCCGCCGAATTTCCAGCGCTTGCTCGTGCATTTTCATTGCAGCGTCCAACTTTCCTTGGTCTTTGAGGACGTTCGCGATGTTATTCAAGGCTGCCGCTACACAAAACTCATTTCCAACTTCTCGAAAAATCCTTAGCGCTTGTTCATACATAACTTTTGCACCGGCCAAATCCCCTTGATCCCATAGGAGGACGGCAAGATTGGTCTGTGCACGAGCGGCTGCGGCTCGATCTCCGACCGCAGTATAGATTTGTCGAGCTTCCTCGAAGGCCACTCGCGCCCTCAGTGGCTCTCCCAAGCCGTGGAGACCGCCTCCTTCAAGGAGTCGGGCTTGAGCAACAACTAGCCTCGCCTCAATTGCCTTGCCTATAGCACCTGCCCGGGCGGCTGCCTCCTCCCACCGTTTGAAATCTGCGATCGATAGGGCTGCCTTCGCTTCGAAGATATCGATTTGCGGGTCGTCTCTTGACGGTAACGGAACATTCCGGAGTGTTTCCAATGTAACCAGAGCGTCTTTTCCCTTCCCGGCTGAGATCTGTGAACTAGCGAGGCGCAGACCGTAGGTCAGATTGTCAGGGAAAAAGTCCCAGAGGATCCTATAGATCTCTTCCGCCTTCCTCCACTCATGCATAGTTTCACGGTAGCGCCCCATAACAGAAAGGCGGTCCTCGCGAGAGAGGTTCGCGGAAAGGTCAACAGCCTTCTTGGCCTCATCTCGGGCTCTTTCATCGAAGCTCAGCGCCGACCAGGCCGCGGCCAGTGCCGAATGAGCCAGCGCGCGGCTCGGGTCCGCCGCGACTGCCTTCTCCAGCAACTCAAGTGCACCGAGAGCGTCGAAAACACGGAGCTTTCTCAATCCTTCGGAATACAACCTTACCCCCTCGGGATTCGAAGGAAACGACGCCTTAACTGCCGCAGCCTCAAGGGCGGAAACCTCTCCGGCACCTAGCTTTTTGCGAAGCGTGGCACCAGCCCGGTTTACCACATCGTCAATCTGTGCTTCGCTTCCTTTCTCCGACACTGCCGCAACTGTTTCACCTGCGACTGTATCTTGCAGCCGTAGGTCCAGCCGAATCTGACCCTCGCCCAACGGAATATAGGAACCCAAGACGACACTGTCCGTATTCAAATTCCTCCGAATCTTTGTAAGTGTTTCCTTCCCGAAGCTATCCGCCTCGGGTAATGTCAGATTGATTTTAGCCTGCGCTACGTTTTCGCCAGGAATTGTTCGCAACTGCTCGCCTGCAGCGAGCTCCGTCGTGAGCATCTCTGAAAGGGCGATCGAGAGCCAAGCCACATCGGGCCGACCGGATAGATTCTTGAAGCCAAGCACGGCAACCGAACGGCGCGGTCTTATCGGCGAGGCGACTGGCCCGCCCACAGGCTGATGCGGCTTCGTGGTGGGGTCCGTATTGACCTTCTTGAGCAAGACTAGGAGTTCAAGCGCCGACTTGAAGCGATGTGCAGGTTCTTTGTCGAGCGCCTTCATGACTACGGATTCGAGTGCGGGCGTGATTCGGCGATTGAGAGCGCTCGGTGGAACAGGTGTCTGATACAGAATGGCACCGATCAATTCGGCGCTCTGCGCCTGCGCGAACGGGCGTCGACCCGTGGCCATTTCATAGAGCACCGTACCCATGGCATAGATATCACTGCGGACATCGGCAGATAAAGCACGCAACTGCTCTGGAGCCATGTACGGCATTGTGCCAACGGGCGCTCCCGGGCTGGTCAGATGCTCGTCGGAGGCGTCAATCGTGGATGAGGCCGAAATCCGGGCTGCGGCTCCTATTCCTCGAGCTAGTGGCGTCAGCTTGGCCAAGCCGAAGTCCAACAACTTGGCTTGCCCCCGTTGGGTCACGAAGATATTGGCAGGCTTGATGTCGCGATGCAGGATGCCCTTTGCGTGGGCCGCGTTCAGCGCGTCGGTAATTTGTATGCCCAAATCCAGCACCCGCTTCAAAGGCAATGGTTTGCTCGCGATCAGGTGCTTGAGCGTTTGCCCCTCAAGGTATTCCATGACAATGAAGGATTGCCCCTCGCGTTCGCCGATGTCATAAATCGTGCAGATGTTGGGATGATTCAGGGCAGAAGCGGCATGCGCCTCGCGCTGGAATCGGGCGAGAGCATGCGGATCTTGCGCCACATGTTCAGGCAGAAACTTGAGCGCGACGAAACGGTGAAGCCGACAATCCTCAGCTTTGTAGACGACTCCCATTCCGCCGCCACCGAGTTTCTCGATGACGCGGTAATGCGAGATGGTCAGGCCGATCATTGCTTGAAAACTGCTCTTGGAGACGAATGTTAGGTCACGCTCAAAGCCAAGTCAACGATTGGCCTATTAGATGAAGTTTTCTTTGCCCTTAATTTCGACCAGTACTGAAAATGCCGCGTGTTCTATGAACCGATCACTTCCGGATTGTCGAGAATTCAGGAATTGCCCAGAAACGGGGTTCTGGGACGTCAGTCGAGCGCTAAGTCCTGATTAACGCTAGCGCTTAATCAGGAGCAGTGAGACGCCTCTTTCAACTGTCCGCGTCCAAGGCCCCTGTTGCTACGATTGATTGCGAGGCCGACTGAGCATGGAGCCTTCAATTCGGAATCTGTGGCTTCGGCGGATTGCCTTCGCTCTGTTCTTCATGGGAGTTGGCGCGATTCTGTCGCTCGGGGTACTCGTCACTTGGCTGAACACCTATCCAGACGACGTGGACCCGAAGAACATCTACTATGTTCTGTGGAAACACGGGCTCAACAATAATATGAACATTGACTCCGCTTTGGTTGCGATGTCTCACGACGTTTGGCCTGTCAGGCGAGTGCAAGGGCTAACTAAGGAACAACTCAAGATATCTTCGTGGGTGCTACTCCACTCCGGGAAGCGCGGGGCGTGCCGAGACGCAGGGCAATAGCGAAGATATGGCATTCCTGCGGGACACTCCTTGGATGGTTGTCTTGAAACCAACTGCCACCAGAACTGCCACCAAGATTTCCACGACAGCGCGCTAATTGGAATGCCAACGCGCTTGCCGAAAGTTCCAGAGCTTAGCCCTCTTGGAGGACAGGGTATTCCAGGCTGATCACTGCATCATCGAGTTCGCTTCCATCAAACGAGGCAATGTCCGAAGCAGAGACTGTCGTAAACCACAGATTCTCTGCCAGGGGAAGTTCGAGAGTCCATCGATCGACGGGAGAAATGCTCACAGTCCCATCGCCGAAAATCTGTGTGGTGAGTACGTTCGGCGAGGTGGTCGTGTTGGCGTTTGTAACCGGGTCGAAAGTCCGATTTGTGGAAACCCGGCCACGATACAAAGAAACCGCCGCTGCTGGAAAGTACCTCTGTTTACTGTAGAACCGAGCAGAAAATTTGCGCATGGCCAGAAAATCCAAAAGGTAGGTACCGGGCTTAAGATTCAGAACGACCTGTCCATTGTCTGCGTAACCACGGGTCGCAGCGGCCGAACAATCGAGCGATACGTCCGTCATACCGGCTGGGAGTGAAATCGTGACTGGCACGGTGCCGTCCGTTGTCGAAAGCGCTCCCGCAGACATGGTCGGAGCCGCTATTAGAGGAGGGGTAACTGCGTTATTCGCCGAGACTACGATTGCAGTTCTATATTCAACTAGGCTTCCGTTTTGCGAAAAGCGGGCGAGTAGCGTATAGCGGCCTGGCCTGCCGTACGCGTGTATCACGGTTGCACCCTGCGCAACGGTAGAATTGTCACCGAAGTCCCAAGCGGCCTGCACAGCAGCCGGGCCAGTAAACGAACAATTGATCGTCAAACCAGTTTGGCTGACCGTGAATTGCGGCAAGATCGTTTGGATGCTGACCGCAGCCGCAGCAACCTGGATCTGGATCGGATATCTGCAATAGCAACGCCCCAATTCGAGCCCATCTTGGACGAGGGGAAGCACGACGGCCACATTGCGCAGAGCTCCCGGGGTTCCGTTCAAGACGAGCATGTCTTCCGACACATCCCAGCCCAAGCTTCCTTGCTGGACAAGGCTATATAACGCATCGGGCAGCGTCCTTCGCGCTGAAATAAACCTGGTGCTCGCGAGCATGCGCGGAGGAGCCTGTGCGATTGCGTCCCGCAATGAGGAGTCGAAGAAGCCTGAAAGGGTGAAGGTAATCACCACATCAGCGAGAGTTCCGGGTACAATTCGATTCTCGGACCCAGACATGTCAATGCGCCAACTGGAGGCGCCCGGAAGATCCTCGAAGGCACCTCGTTCATTCGCATTGATCATGCTCAGGGTTGCCGCATTCTGTTGCGTTAGGCCGCTGTAGACGTCTGTCTCGCTTCCCGAAACGTGCACCTTTACGGGCCAATCGGTGCGGAGATTCGACAGCCAATCGTCGCCAGGCGCGGAGATATCATTCGTATTGAGCGGTGACGTGCTCAAGATCCCTGGACCAGTATCGGGCTGGGCTTTCAAGCGCACCATGCCTGTGCCAGTTTGCGTCAATTGCATGGTGACTCGCGTGGGGTCCATGAGCGCGACCGGTAATAAATCGACGCTGGAAATCCGTAGATTGAACAGACCAGGGAAGTGCCTTTCGAACTGCTCCAGGCGGACACTGAAGGTTACCTGACCGGTGCGTGCAAGCGCCTGTAGCGCGTCCGGGTAGTCCCGCGCCAGAGACACTACATAGCGCACTTGTTGCTGGCGCGTCTGCTGGCTTACAAGCAGGTCCTGTTCGATACGATCCAAATCTCTCGCTAAAAAGTCCGCGGCCAACATGGAGCCTACTGTGCTGAGGTCGTAGTCGAATCGAATTACGTTCATGCGCCGATCCGATTCGAACTCGTACGCGCGTTGTGCCAGAAAAGCTAGCTGGATGGCGTAATGCAGGTAGGTGTCGCTCACGCCCCGGATTGCATTTGCGAGCCGATACCACTGTTCTGTGTTTAGTGTTTGATTGCGGAGGTAATCGAGATTCTGCAACGCATATTCATGACGAAGCAGCGCAGCTTGACGCGTAAGGGACTCAACTTCCAGACCAGCCTGAGCAACCGCCAGTTGTGCTTGAGCGACGGTTGCGGCCTGTTGCGCCTCCTGAGCAGAGAGCTTGAGGCTATACAGCTCATATTGACGCTGAAGCGAGGCGATCCGGCGATCGAGCTCTTTCGAAACTGCACCACCCGAAAAGAAATCTCCAACGTCTGCAGCTATACCTAAGACGTTGGAGATCAGAGTGCCAGCTGTGCCACCCACCAGACCGGGCAATGCTCCGGGTCCGGCAGTGATTAGCCCCGTACCAGCCAGATCATCAGCTTGTTTGTCGAAGGACGCATAAGCCAAAGCCCGTCTAACCGCATCTTGAGCAGTGAGTTGCGCCAGAGCAGCGCTTTGCTGCGCAGCCTGCACTTGTAGTGCGGCCTGTTCGACCCGAGCCGTCTCGATCTGCACGTTGCTGTTTTCGAGCTCCACGTTTTGCGAGGCGCTCATTTCCTTGTATTCTTCGTTTTGCGCGTTATTTAGGAAATTTAGGTAATCGCGTTGAGCGTTTTTCGCGTGATCGGTGAAATAGCGTGCCTGATCGAGTAGAAACGAGAAGCGCCAGGGCGGAACGTAGTCATCGCTGTATCCAAGGTAGTTCAGCTTCGCTGCGATCTGCTTGAGCTTTGCCTGTGCCGTCAAAAGGATCGAATAGACATGCGGGTTCGTCTCCCTCAAGACTTGCTGTCCGCTTGGGACTTGAAATTTCAAAATCGGTGCATGCGGACCAACCCGCCGGTCTAGTCCCGGCAAAGCAGCGGTCGCAGCCGTAATTGTGGGCACCGTGATATTCATTCCCACTGTGCGAAACGCCTGACTCGAAATCCCCTGGGCCAACGCAGCTTGAATTGCGGGTGCAATTGCGTCACCGGCCTGTTGCGCGCGCGCCGTGTACTGTCCGTCGTTGGCGAACACTTGTGGTACCGCGAGATAGGTCTGCGCGGCTTGGAGATTCTGATATTGCGCAGCTTGTGGGAACGAGGCTGGATCGGCGGCCGTTTGCGCCTTGTATTCGGCGTCAGCTTTGTCCAACAGCGTTTCGGCAAACTGAAGCTTACCAAACGGTAACTCAATGAATTCGCACGTAAGTTGCGCCGGCAGAGGCCAGACTGGAGGGTCCACGACTATTGTTTGCGATGGCTGCACGGGAGGTGTGTTCGGCCGAACCGCGGGATCCAGAGTGGCGACCGCGCTCGTTGTCACAATGTTCTGGAGCAGTATGCGCGAAGCATACGGATTCATGACCCACGTTAAATCGCTAAGCGCGCCGTCAAAAAAACGGCGCATGCGATTCGCCTCGGAGCGGGCCAGCGGCACCAACACGCAGGCAATCGTAAGAACCGATACATCAAGTACGTCATTTCGCCGCTTAGCCGAACCAGAAACCATTCCGTTAAGAAATTGGTCATAGAACACTCCGCCTTGCGTCGGAAAGTTCGCCATCCGGTTCCAATCGTTCTGTTGTAGTTCCGTCAACGAAAGAAGGTTTCTGCGCCACTGAAACGCATTCCACACGCTGGACCAGTTCGCCGGACTGGTTGTCGACGGATTGCTGATTATGATCAGTAGTGAGGTCAACTTCTCGTTGACCGTACCCCCAACGGGAGCGATCCCGTAAGCTGCAGCGAAATAGTCCAGCGCCGATTGCTGGCAGCTATCATAGGCTGCCGCAGCGGCCGCATATTCCTGTACTTCGAATGCCTGGTTTCCGAGTTGCCATTGGCGTATAGCTTCCACCCACGCAACTCCAGCAGGAACAGCGGGGGTCATCGCTTCGAGTTGCGCCTTCAACTGATCGAGCATGTCCTGCGAGAAGGGATTGTACTTGTACGAATAGAAGTTCTCGGGATACGGCGCATCGGGAGGACGTGGAGAAGGTGGCGAGATTATTGGACCAATGACACTTTTGACCAGCGGGAAGTCGGCCGCCGCTTGAGCAGCCGTGTATGCAGTCGCGTAGTCGTGCGTGACCACTGCGTAACGCGCTAGCCAATAATTGTATTCTGGCGAATCGGCCACCTTGTTAAGCGAGCTTTGCAGCCCAGCCTGTACCTTGGAGCGGTCCCCTTCCGAGGCCACGAGCGCGGCCAGCGTGAGGATTCCGCCAGTGGCCGAATCGAGATTGCCCGTCACTGGCAGGCTGTATCGCGTTTGAAACGTCCTGAGCTGCGCCGAGGTCGCCGCACTGAAGACCGGCGTAGCACCGACTTCTGATCCGGTGACAGAAAGGCCGACCGCCGCCAGTTCGCTCTGCAGTTGTTTGATAATGGCAACTGGCAACACCGAGGCGGCTGGCGTTGGCGTAACGGCGGTCCCGCCTCCGCCCGCAACCGGTCCGACTGGACTAAGCACTGGGGTGAATGTCCCTGCAACGATTGGCATATGTGTCCCTCGCAATTTCCGAGATCGACCGGACCTACTGGAGCTGGTAACTCACCAACAACCGTAGCTATATATGCTGCAAATTCCCCCGGCGAACTCCGATGCCGCCTTGTGAGCTCCCTCATCAATAACCTGCGGCGCATCCTGGATTGCTTCCCAGGTATATCGGACGGCCGCGCGAGCAGCCCCACTTCCTATGAAGCCCCCCAGGAGCCCACAAAAAAGTGCGGCTTCCGGCCCAGCCGGAGCGCAAAGCTTCGCCCCGGCGGCTGCTCCGCTGGCCATGCCGCTCCATCCAGCTCCAACTTCCGCAGTTCTCACCACGTATTCTTTTGCGTCTGGAGCTTGTGATATGTACTTGCTGTCCTCATACGCGGCCCATAAGAGCAAGGCGCCACTAACTATGCCAGCCATAACCTCTGGAGTAGCGGCTCCGCGTTGAGGAGCGCGCTCGCTAGGCTCAACATCTGTAACAGCGGACGCTTTTGGCCTGGCACCACTTAGTTTTGCCTGAATTCTTGAGGTGTATGACTCTAGACTGGCGAGCTGCGCCTTCGTAAAACTCTTCTCGGAGTTCACCACATATTCCGGGTTAGGTTCGTTTGCATAGATTTTGACCAGCAACCGACCGTTTCGTCTGGCGTAATTCTCCTGGGATACGCTCTGAGTGCTCCTATTGGCAGCTCTCGTCTTCTTGAGTTCGATATCAACGGGGATATCCTTCATTGATATATCGATGTCGACCTTAGACCCGGAAGCATAGCGGACGTCGAACTTATCCGTACCGAGAACCTCGGCCAAATTCTCTTTGAGGACCGTGTCCGCAAGCTTTCCGACCTTTGCGTTTTGCCAGATACCAGGGTTGGGTACTGAAAGGGAGTCACTCGCGATTTGCAGCATCTCTCCGTAGTAGTCTGCAATGCCGCTTACAAAATTCTCGACTTGCTTCGGTATCGCATTCGTCTGCTGCCCGTTCGGGTCAGTGCCACCAGGATCTGTAAGTCGCAGAGGGTTCAGGTCCGCATACGCATAGAGGCAAACACTCGGTCTCGGTTGGGGATCTGGAGACGTCCATCGGCAGAGCCAATGCGCAAGATTCCTCGCGCAATGATATCCAAGCCCGCTCTCTTCATCCCGCTCCAAACCGGTAAATCGATAGCGCTTCTTGGCAAAACTCCCGAAGCTCGTTTCGCCATAGGGGAGAAACTCTTCACGGTTGATGAGCGCGCCCGCTGAATCGACGACCACATTGCTACTGCCCAGATGATCGGCCAGATGGACCTGAACTGCGGGTGCGGTGTCGCCGGGCCGCGCCGACCCCAACCTCACGAACGCAACACGTTGCTTGTCGTCCATAACATGGATGGTGTTGTTCTCGTCTGGTGTCGAGCCACCCCAGCGGTGATGCTCGAACACAACGTCAATGTAGTGTGTGGCCTCGGCCTGGCCACCTTGGTTGCGTACCAGTTTCTTCACCCTCTGTCCCGAGGAGTCATATAGGTAGTGCGCGTACACAGACGGTTCTGCGCCATCCGTCTGCGTGCGAAACGCTTTCATCTGATCGGCGTGATTCCATTCGAAATGCCGCGAGGTTGTCTCTGACGCCATGTTGCCGTTAACATCGAAGGAGTACGCGTAAGTCGTTTGGCCAACTTTCAATGATTGCAGACGATTACTGGCCGAGTCCACGGTGAAATTGCGTACGTAACCGCCCGTGCTGTTTTGGTGCTGCAGTGTCAGCATGCTTCCCATGGAGTCATAGGTGTATGTTTCGGTGTAGGCGCGCGTCTTGGTGACGTCCGTGCAACGCGGAACATCCAGCCACGGCGGGCCATCGGGGGGAATGTCACACTCGCGGCCTGTTGCCGAAAGCAGGCGATAAATTGGATCGTAAACAAACCTGCGGTTCAGCGCATCGCCGCTGACAAGCAGGGAGGCAAGAGACGCGTCGCCGCTGCCGGCGGCGTCTGGATTATTGAGGATGCCGCCGCCGGGCGTGAGATCTCGAATTCCGAGAATATTACCAACCAGATCATAGTCGTAGCCGAAATCCTGCAACACATTGCCTGCGGGAGAATACGTGACGGAATCAGGTTGCGTGTAGCGCTCGCTGCGCAGACGCCTCAGGCGGAATGTTTGCGGGTCGTAGGCATAACGTGTCATCACGCCGTTGCCATAGGAGACCAGGGAACGCTGACCCTTGGCGTCGTAGGCGATGCGTTCGACGTACAGCGTGTCGTCGAAGAACACTTTTTCGAGGCCGCCCGCTGGATTGTATGTCGGCCTCAGAACCCGTCGCTTCCCTTGCACGTCTTGCGGAAATTGCAGCTGCTTGATGCGATTGAGCGCATCGTAGGTGACGTTACTTTGATAGGCGTTTGCTTCCAGCATCGCGGCTTCGACGCTTGCGAGTGCCTGCCCAGCAGAGGGCTGCCAATCCACCTGGAACGGCGCAATCTGCCAATTGTTAGCGACGGCGTTGTTGAAGGCAGCCAAAATCGGTGCGTCGGCAATCACGCGCCGACTCTTCTCGAGGATATTCCCCTTGAAATCCACCGAAGTGACCGTTGTCAAGCCTGCTTCATCGTGATGAGCCGCGAGCTGTCCAAGTAAATTAGCGAGCCGCGCCGCATCGCGGTCTGCAGCGGCCTGCGATGGCGTGCCAGCGTCGCCATAGGCAAGAATCTGCCGAAGCGTCACCAATCCTAAAGACGAATCGCTGGCCCAGACTCTCGCGAGCCGATGCACTACGTCGTAAGCCTGCACCGTCACAGCGCCCTTGGAGTCTCGCCCTTCGATGGGATTACCCAGCGCGTCGGGCACCGTGTCGCGCCGGCCCGCGTCGATGCTGTCCACCCGCCAGCGCCGTTTCGCTAGATCGAATACGTAACGGAACGCAACGCGTCCAAGAGCATCGGTGATTGTGACCAGATTCCCCTGAATATCGTACGTCGATTGCGTCGTGAACCAGTCCTTCAGAGGATCCGGTCCGTTGCGCGCGATTGCCGTGATCGTCCTCCCGAGCGAGTCCACAACAATGCTGGCGGGAGTATTCCAGTTGTTGCGATAAGCCGATGCCGCATCGCCGCGCGTACGACCTGCGTTGTCATTGGCGTCATAGCTGTAAGCCTCCCAGGCCGTGGGCGTGTAGTTGGATGGATCGGCAACGTCTACCGGGACACCAAACACAACAAGTTGCTCCGAATTATCGGGATTGACGGTGCGGATCATCTGGCCGCGCGGATCATGGAACATGACCGCCTTCTGGCCGAGTTGGGAATCAGACGGAGGGCTGAAGTCCCAACCTTGCGCGAAGAATGGTTCGTACTTCTCAACGACCCGGCCCTTGTTGTCATAAACCTGCCAGCCAGACACCACAACGTTAACCGGATCACCGGACTGGCGCACGCGCCCCGTCGTGAGTGTGATCGGCACGGACTGATCTGTGGAGAGAACGTCGTTCCCGAATATCGGGTCGCCAAAAAGCGTGTCCTCCGCCTGGGCGCGCTTTTGGAGCAAACGGCCGAAGCCGTCTGAGTACTCAACCGATTCAATCGTGGCGTCGTGCGCGGCAGCCGGGACATCCACCTCCGAGTCATGGTGGACCCGCCGGATCGTGCGCACTGAGATCGGCTGGCTGCGCTTCGAAAACGCAAGCAGGTCATACTCCAAGCGCAAGCTGGGATTCGAAGCGTCACCCTCGCCATTTTTCCCGTGGACGAACTGCGAGGTCAAAAGACCTGCTGGCGAGAACTGAAAATCCGAAACATTGCCGTTTGCGTCAGTGATCTTGAGGGCTTGCAGCACACGATAGTCGTACTGAGCTTGCGTCACGAGGCCCACTGCATCGATCACCTGAACTGGCAAGAATGCATAACGGTCGTACGAAACTTGGGTCTCCGCTCCCAGCGGGTCTCGCGTAATTATGGGCAGACCTCGCGGAATCTGGCTTGAGTCATGGAAATCGTACCTATGGTGTTGCGTGACAACGAAATATCCGCCGGGTGACCCCGAAATCTCTCCGTCGCCGTAATGCACGTATCCTGCGAGGGCCGGAAGTAACGCTCGGAATTCGGTGGGATATTCTGCTGTCCAGGTCACCGGCGCAGCCGCGTTCAAATAGCACGGTAACGGGCTGACCGAAGCGGGTTCGTTTTGATCGAACGTAGTTTTGAGGAAGTCGTCGGTGAATGTCAGAGATTCTGAGCGAACCAAGGCACCGAATTCACCGAGACTGCCCAAGGGGAGGCCTACAAACGCGTCGCCATCATAGTAATTGCGGGTATGTCCGATCAGACGGAGCTGTGCGGTGCCGCCACTGACAGCATCTCGCATAGAGAGAACGCTCTGCCGCCCATCATTCAGCACTTCATAACTTGTCGTGCGAGCGATCCGATCAACGACGAAATGTTGGTCATCATCGCGCCTTGCGTATTCAGGTGTCGAGTACGTCGAGAGATATGGTTCGCCCGCAGCATCACGGTTCACCAATGGGTCCCTGCCACGAGGAACAGCAACTGCCTGTTGCGACTGCGGGAGGCCGTACTCGTCGTAGGCCATTGTGAACGAGCACTGCGTCATCGGGTCTGATCCGCGCTCCCATTGCGTTGTTCGCGTAGCGATTTGGAAAGGGAAGAAAATTCGCAACCGATTCTCCGCGCCTGGATCAGCCGCTTCAATTTCCCTGACGTCATGAAGCGATTCCGTGACAGTGTACGGCTTGTCCGAATTGGGTGACCCATCCAGTGCGTAGAGTTCTGTGCGCAGCACGGAGCCCCTAAGGGAACGCAGCGCGTGGCGAAACTGAAGTGGATCGCCCGTCCGAGATACCGTCTCTGCTATGGCACCGAGCTCTTTTCGTAGGGGTAAAGAGAAGAGGCGAGTATCGCCGAACCACGTCGTCGGAAAAATATCCGGTTCTGTCCAAACTCCCCGGCTGTCCTGCACCTGACCCTGATGAAACCAGGTCCGAGTTAAAGTCGCCGGCGAAAAATGCACGGCATCGACGGAGTTGAAAAGCTGGTTGCCGTGAAGGCCCGGGGCGTTATAGACGGAAAAGGTTTCCGAGTCGAACTGTTCCACCATTCCGAATCCGCGAAACTCTCGTTCATCGCCGTCCCAATAGCCTTGGTGATACCGATATTCCGTCGTCATTTTTCCACTCGATAGCTCATCAATTACTTCGACTCGCGCCACGACTTGCACCGGGAAGGGCAACCGAGTGGCCCAGCGTGTTGACAGCTGGAGTTCGTCCTCCACGTAGAACCGTGTGGACGGTGAGTACTCGATGAGCGTTCGTGCGCCAGCGTTGTTGTTTATCTCGTTCAGCAGATACGGCTTGGTTCCGCCCGTGAGGTCGAGAAATTTGTATGTGCTGTCAGCGAACGTCCTTTCATCGTAGGTCCAGAGAATGCCTGCTGTGCCGTTGCCCAGAATATCCGCAAGCCGCACAGCGTCGACGTTCGCGACAGGCGGCGTGCCGTGGATAACGATCGGGTCGCTCCACCCATTCCCGCTCTGGTTCAGCCAAATTGTGATTCGGCCCGATTCGACATACACAAGATCCGCCGCGCCGTCGCCATCAACATCTCCAAGCAGCACGCGTTTTGGATCGAAACCAATTCCTCCGTAGGACGACGCGTCCGGAAATTCGACCCGCCCCGTCATCGTTATGCGGTGTCCCCATTTCCCATTTCCGAAGTGGGGCCAGTAGTCGATCTGACCATTGTTCACGAAGACAATGCCTTGAAGCCCGTCGCCCGTCATGTCGGCCAGTTTCACGCGAGGATCGCTGAAGTAAACATCCGGGAACCTGTCGAAATCATCGCGAGTGCGCAATTCCATCCGATCCCACCCGAGATCTCTGTCAAAATAGAAGAGCTCAAACTGAGTTCCAGTGCAAAGGGCGTCGGTAATACCGTCTCCATTTAAGTCCAGGAGACGCATCTCGGGGTCATTGAGAGGAAATGGGGGAGCGACTTTGTTTGACACAAAGGGCCTGATCTCATCTGATGCCAGAACCGTCAGGGGAAAGTATCCGTTGAGCACGCCTTCCGCCACCGCTAGATCAATGTGGCCATCGCCGTCACAGTCCGCAAGCTGTGCGCCTTGGTCACCCAAACGGATCATGGCGGGCAGTCCTGCGAAGGGCCGTGGCAAATCAAAGCGGCCAGCGCCCAAATTGCGCCAGTAACGATTTTGATCGCCAATCTGCACGACATCCGGCAAGCCGTTTCCGAACAAATCAGCCAGCTCAAAATCGGGATGTGCCAAGGACCGCTCAGGTATGGCATTGCTGTTCGCGGAGAGCGGTTCGTACACCTTCGCAGTAGGATCGAAAACCGTATAAGAGAAATCGAGAGGAGCCAGTTGCTCCTGAGCACTGCCATCAATCCCTTGGACCTCCACCCGCCGAAGAAGAGAGACCCCGTTCGTTGGCGTAGCAGACGGTTGCACTTCATCCTGGTAAGTCAGGCCATAGACTCGCGCAAGCTGGGTTGTATCGGCGTGTGTACGCACTTCTATTTTCTTGCAGCGGCGCGTAGTGCGAATCTCGAATCCCGCCCGGTAGCTTGAAAAGGCGTCTGGCCGGGCATCGTAGACAAAATCGACTGTGACGAGGTATTGCGGAGCGTCCTTTGGACCGTAGTCGGCGTACTGGATCGTCTTCAGATAGATTTGGTCCCAGTGATGAGGTCCGTCATCTGGAGAAGGTTCTCGTTCATAAATGTATTCAATCCGGTTTCCAAACGGATCGGTCGTTTCAGTCAGACTCCAGGAGAACACCCTGAGCGCATTGTCCGGATCGCGAACGACTGCAGTATTAACTCCACGCAAGTGAGGATACCCATACAGGCTTCTTAATCCGTTGCGGCTTCGGACTTCCCAGTAATCGTCAGCAGAAGAAACGTAGTGCTTGATTCGCGCAAAGAGGCCCTCAGTTCGCGGGCGGTACAACATCGCGCCGTCGGAAGAGGGTTTAGTCGGCACAAGTTGCTCTGTCCCCGAGAGCAAAAAGGGATCGACTTCGTCAATGTAGACAGGAACGGCCTTGCTTGTATCTCTGGCTATTCCGGGAATGTTTAGAGCCCATCCCATCCCGAAGACGCCGTTGGCACGACCACTACTGTAGACGAGAGAAAGATTAGGTTGGAGTTTGTTCCTTCCCGGAGGGATTGCTATAGGTACCGTGAGGTTTCCCGTGCCTGTGTGAAGATCTGGCGAAAATGATTCACCAATCCCTTTGATCGCGCCACCGCCCTGAGGATGCGAAATGACTTGGTCTGCGGATCCAGACTTGTTCACGGGAGTCTCCTGTTCGAGACTCAGCTTCTACTGCGAAGGGTCGCCTATGAGGCCGAGAGTGTATACGATGGTGGTGACGTTCGCTACTCAAAAGTGACACAGGCTCGAGGTCCTAATGGCCGTAAGAAACTCGATCACTTTGTGCAGATATCCGAACAAATCGCAGGTTAAACCCGGATCCACGACCTGTCGAGTCGCAAATCGCTCCGGTCACCATCGAACCTGCTCCCTCAAGCTCCCCAAGAAACCTACAACTTCCCTGTTTTCAGTTGGAACGAAGCACGGTCAGTGGGCACGGAAAACAACGGCGTCAGGAATCTCAAGGACTTACGAGGAATGACAAGAAATACTAAGTCATTGAAAAAGAATGATGAGGCATGCAGAGGAATTCTTATTGCTCCCTCAAAGCTCCCTCGTTTTTCCTCCAGCATCGAGATTCCAACGGCGTGGGATTTTCGCCCACGGCCCTAAGTTTAGCCGGCCTCCTCTCAGGGTGCCTGCCGTGACCGAAATCGATATGTGTACGAGAGACTGACGTAGGACGGTAACCTCACTCCCACGACTCGCTCGAACGGTGCGAATTCGCCCGGCAGTTCCAAGACCTCGGTAGTCTGACCTGTATATCCGCTGGCAATCAGCAGGTTCATCCCAATACTCATTCTTCCGTCTGCAAGCGTATGCAGAAGGGCGAAGCGAAACTCCTTTACGGCCACTCCATGGAAACCGTCTCCGAGGGGCTTCGCGCCGACGTACTCGAACTCACCGCGTGCTTCAAGGTGAAAAGGTAGGCGATCCAATGTTCCAAGAACGTCCAGGATCGTGCGCGGGGCCTCCGGCGTCGGTTCGCCAGTAGACAGATCACGCGCGTCGGCTTTTGAAAAGGATGCTTGAAACATGGCATCTCGGAAATAACGACGGGCAGACACGGTCACAAATCGTAGCCGACCGGGTCCCTCATCGAATTGCAGTCCGGTGTCTGGATCGATTTTTGCGAGCGACGCTTCCGTAGTGACATGACCGAGCGTCAGGCGCAATTCTGTTCCAGCCAGCGTCTTATTCGCCACGAGTTGATACGAATGTGCACGGCTCACGAGAGTGCCTTGGCCGGTCCCGTTCCCAATCCGTGGATCGTTGGTGAAGAACGCTTCTCCGCCGCTTATGGATATGAAGGGAAGCAGTGAATGGTCACTCGGAAGAAACGACAGAGTGGCTTTTGGCGAGTTGACGCCGGTTCGCCTGTTGAAGGAGTGAACGGGAATCAGCAGATCAACGTTGTCGAAACCGATTTCATCCCGCCGAAACCCGCCGTAGTACCGTAAGTGCCGAGTCAGAGAACCTTCTAACGCAAGAAACGGTGCTACATCCCCGATGGTGACGTTGTTGGCTGTGACCTTTTGGAAAGGACCATAGACCGCAGGGTCGGTTGACATAAAATGGTCCAAATCCAGCCGACGCGGGGCGTCACGCTGGTAATCAACTCCCGCCAGAACTGTTAGGAATTCGGCAACTTTATTCGTGTATGTTGCGTTGCCGCCAGTCACTGTGCGGAACTCGCTTTGCCGAATCAATCCGTCGCCAAAGTTCGAATAGAGCGCCAAGTCGTAGGTCCGAAAGAATCCCGAGAGTAGGACCTGTTGCTTGGCTGTGAGCTTCCAGACGTCGTTTGCCGTGATTAATCCTGTATGAGTCTGATCCTTCTGTCGCGGATCAATCGTATCGTGCAAATGCGGAACTTCGATGGGAGTCAACCCGGGGACATACGAAAAGCCGTAGTATCCAACAGCGAAGAAACTCAGATCGTGCTTGCCGAATTTGAATCGGCGATAGGCATTGAACTTATACTGTTCGCGATGTTCAAGCCGATCAAGAAAACCGTTGCCGTATGATGCTTGTACTGTAATCCAGGAATGGGCGTCAGCCGGACTCCAGCCGGCCACCAAGTCAAGATCCCGGTAGTCTCCCGTAAGAGCGACGAAAGGCTCCAGTTGTGAACGCAGACCGTACGTTGCAGCGAGGTTCTCCGAATGATTTCCCTCCCGTACGTTAAAAGCGCCTCCATCCGTCTGCACACTCTCGATCACCGAAGGCACGAGAATATTGGGGTCGGCGTACCCGT
>Ga0210406_10001441_pt1 | contig 28972 bp, 25 predicted proteins | sample IncBWC30MmetaG_FD_155454 | JGI IMG/M metagenome (GOLD analysis project Ga0210406, IMG submission 155454) | Forest soil microbial communities from Barre Woods Harvard Forest LTER site, Petersham, Massachusetts, United States - Inc-BW-C-30-M | ecosystem: Environmental > Terrestrial > Soil >... | reverse complement strand
CGCGCCGTAACCGGGTTGTAGTTTCCCGTCCCCAGGTGCGCATACCGTCGCACCACCCCATCGGGATCGCGCCGCACCAGCAGCGCCAGCTTGCAATGCGTCTTCAACCCGAAGATGCCGTGGTACACCCCTACTCCGGCGTCTTCGAGCTCTCTCGCCCAGCGAATATTCGAATCTTCATCAAATCGCGCCATCAGCTCAACGACGACGGTTACTTCCTTGCTTTGTCCGGCCTCAATCAGGGCCGTGAAGATCGGCGAATCCTTGCTAGTCCGGTAGAGCGTCTGCTTCATCGAGATCACGCCGGGGTCCTGCGCTCCGGCCTCAACAAACTCCTCCACCGTCTTGTACGAATCGAACGGATGATGAAGCATGACATCGCGCTTCCGCAGTTCATCGAAGATATCGGTCGACTTCGTACTCAGCTTGAACTCCCTGGCAACAAACGCCGGATACTTCAACGCCGGCCGCTTCACCTCCGAGTACAGGTTCATGAGCCGCGACAGATTCACCGGCCCATCGGTCCGGAACACCTGCCACGGATCCAGCTCGAAGTTGATCCGCAGCCGCTCCACCATCTCTTCGGTGGCCGAACTCTCAATCTCCATCCGGACAGCATCGCCCTTGCGCCGGTTATGCAGCTCCGCGCGCACGCTCTCGAGCACCGACCGGGACTCTTCCTCCTGCATGTAGAGGTTGCTGTTCCGCGTTACTCGAAACGCCGACCGCGACAGCACTTCATATCCGCGGAACATCTTCTCGAGCTGCGATTCCACCAGTTCATGCAGCAGAATGAAGTCGCAATGCCCATCCTCGCCGGCCAGAGGAACCAATCGGGGCAGCGCGCGAGGCACTGTCACCACGCCCAGCGCCGTCGCTGCCTTCAGGCCGCGTCGTTTATGCCGCAGCAGCAGACCGATACAAAGCGCCTTGTTCAATACCCGCGGAAAGGGATGCGAAGGATCCACCGTCACCGGCGTCAGCAGCGGATCGACCTCGGTGTCGTAAAACTCCAGAGCCTGCGCCCGCGCCCTCTCGCCCAACTCGCTCCACCGCAGCACACGGATCTTCTCCGCCTGCATCGCGGGCAGCAGCTGCTCGTTCCAGCATCGGTACTGCGCCTCGACGAAGCGATGGATTCGCTCCATCAAACCATCCAGACGCTCCTGCGGAGTCAGCCCGCCCTCATCCGGAGGCTGGGCCAGATTGTAACCATCCTCGATCCGCTGCAGAAACCCCGCGACTCGGATCTCGACAAACTCATCCAGATTGCTCGCTGTAATCGCAAGGAACTTCACGCGCTCCAGCAGCGGATTTGTCTGGTCCTGTGCCTCTTCGAGCACACGCTGGTTAAATCGCATCCACGATTCATCCCGGCTGAAAAACAAATTTTCAACCGTCGTCGCGGAGGCCTTCTTCGCGTTGACAGCCTTTCGGGAGCTTTGCCTGGTAGCGCTCATACAGGTCTAAAGCTTATCGCACTCTCACGAAATGAAAGTATGAACAGGCAACGAAAATCCAAGTCCGTGGCTTCGACGGGTTCCCTAGCCGTCATTTGCCGGTAAGTGTCTGCGTCGCGCTCTTCAGCAGCGCAGCTTCGCGTTCCACTGCGGCGGCAGTCCGCGCAATCTGCGTATCGGCATCCTTCCATTGCTTCTGCTCGATGGTCTCGCGAGCCGCCGGCAGCGTCTTGACGCCGTAGCCCGTATAGAACCCGGGAGCATACATCATGTTCTGGAACCACGGCCGGTTCGGCAATCCCGCGGGATCGAGAAACACTCGTTCACTCTGTATGAGCTGAAGATTCAGCCCAGCAGGCGCCTTCTGTGCATCCGCCGTGAACGCCTTGTCATACTCGGTTGCTGCCGTCGTCAGGTCGTCCATCGCCTGATCGAGCGGGGCGAAGTTCAGATAGGGCGGAAGGGCTTCCACATCAGGAGCAACACGCTTCTTCTTAGGATCTTCCAATGCCTTGTAGACCCCATCGGCGATCTCGGTGTTACGTTCCTTGATTTCGGCGCGCATCGTATCGGTCAGCTTCTTTACTCCGGTCACATACGTCCGAACCGTGTCCGCCAGGTCTCCGAACTGAAAGGGAATTACATCGGCGTCCGCCATTCGCATCATCATTGTGCCAGCGGTCTGCGCTAAGGCGCGGCCGTACACGAAGTCTGTATCTTGAAAATGCGTATACCAGTAGAAGTCGTCGTAAACGGAGTGGTATTGGCCGCCGCCCTGATCTTCGCCGCCATAGCCCAGATTTACACTGGCGATCCCGAGATGGTGGATGAATGCCGTGTAATCGGAGCCTGAACCGAGAGCTTCCATGCGGATGTCCGGACGGTTGCGGAGTTCGGCGCGTGCATCCGTTGTTGCGCGAGAGATGGCAACCAGCCGTTGACGCTTCCACACCGGCATCTTCGTCTCCGGGTCATCGATATCCTTGGTCACACTGTTGACGAAGCTCTCCAACTCGCTGGAGCCTTCCGCACGAAAGTATCCCCGGCTGTTGCCATCGGAGTTGAAATAAGCCACTGCGTGCGCGCTTAACTCCTGCGCGTGCGCCTCCACCCACTCGGTCGAACCCAGCAGCGCAGGCTCTTCGCCATCCCAGAAGCAATAGATAATCGTGCGCTGCGGATGCCAACCCTGCTTTAGCAACTCACCAAGACCACGTGCTTCTTCCAGCTCTGCGCTTGCACCGGAGAGAGGATCACCCGCTCCGTTTACCCAGGCGTCATGGTGGTTGCCACGAATTACCCACTGATCAGGCAACGTCGAACCGGGAATGGTCGCGACCACATCGTAGAGCGGCTTGCGGTCCCAGTTGAAGCTGACGGCGAGATGCGCCATCGCGACGCTCGGGCCGACCTTATATGCGAACGGAAGGCCGCCGCGCCAGCTCTCCGGCACCAGGTCACCGCGTAGTGATTTCAGAAATGGTGTGGCGTCTGCATAGGAGATCGGAAGCACAGGGATCTTCGTAATCGTCTGTACCTGATCGAGCTGAATCAGCTTCGCGCCGGCCACCGCGCCGATCCCAGGAGTCTGTGGGTCGCCCGGATACACCGGCATATCCATCACGCTGCCACGCTGCGCACCTTCTGGTGGCCGCATTGGTCCATCGGGATAAGTATCACCGCGAAAGTAGCCATCGTCACGGGGATCGGAGTAGATGATGCAGCCGACCGCACCATGCTCTGCCGCCACCTTCGGTTTGATTCCGCGCCATGTCTGACCATATCGAGCGATCACAATGGCGCCTTTTACCGAGACCCCCATCGCTGCCAACTCTTCGTAGTCGGCCGGTGCGCCATAGTTCACATACACCAGCGGAGCCGTAACATCGCCATCTCGCGAGTACGCGTTGTAGGTCGGCAGCTGCTCTTTCTTTTGGTCTGAGGTAGGGTCGACCTTTATTGCCGGTTCATCGAGAGTCGCCTCGAACTTCTCCGGCCCCAGCAGCTCCAGTTTGCGCGATTTGGGCGTAGGGAACAGCGCCTCGAACTGCTCGATCTTCGCATCGAGTCCGTATGACTTCAACTGCGCCAGGAGCCACTCCGCATTGTCCTTGTCGTACGGTGACCCCACGTGGTGCGGCCGCGCCGACATGCGCCGCATGTTCTCGCGAACCTTTGCCGGATCGGGCACCTCGCGGAACTTCTGCTCCCACTGCACCTCGGCAGCGGCGTGTTCCGGAGTGTAGCCACGAAGAGTGACCTCTCCCGCATTGACGGCATAAGCGGTGCTGGTAAGCAAGGTAAGGCAGGCGATGGCCCTTCGCATGGTGGGAGAACTCCTTTGAATGAAGGCTTTGAGAGATCGTACCATTGCCGGTGGAGTTGACTAAAACAAATGTTTGGTCCCAGGATCAGCCCGTGCTCGCGCCTTCCTCAATTCCTGAAGAAATAGCCAACGCCATAAAATATTCCCGTCCGTTACCCGTCTACACCTGTAGATGAACCAAATCCCGGGTAGTTGGACGATCATCGAGCAGGACCAGCTCATCTCTGAGGCACTGGAGAGAGACCAGCCCAGACTGCGCAGTTTTATTCGCAAGCATGTCACCGACACCAGCGAAGCCGAGGATATTCTTCAGGACGTCTTCTACGAACTGCTTGAAGCCTACCGTCTTATGAAACCCATAGAGCACGTCACTGCGTGGCTCTTTCGCGTGGCGCGGAATCGGATGGTCGATCTCTTCCGGAGGAAAAAGCCCAGTTCGCTGAACAATCCAGCGTCAATCGAAGAAGGCGCCGATACGCTCGAAGACCTCCTCCCCTCAGAGGACTCCGGTCCCGAGGCAGCGTACGCAAGAAATCTCCTCCTCGATGCACTGGACGAAGCCCTGGACGAGCTGCCGGCGGTCCAGCGTGAAGTCTTTGTCGCCCACGAATTCATGGGGCGGAGTTTCAAAGACATCTCCGTCGATACCGGTCTCAGCGTCAACACGCTGCTCTCGCGAAAACACTATGCAGTGCTTCATCTACGCCAAAGACTGCAATCGATCTACGAAAACTATGCAAAGAAATAAGGAGTCACGCATGCGTCATCATCCAGTACTTAAAGGAATAAAAATCGCAGTCTTTGTCATTATTGGAGCCATTTTCTTCGGCTTCATCGTCAAAGGTTTATGGAATGTCCTTGTTCCACCAATCATTGGGTGGCACACGATCACGTTCTGGCAGGCGCTTGGTTTGCTTCTGCTGTGCAAGATTCTCTTTGGCGGCCTCCATCGCCATGGCGGCAGAGACCGCGCTCGCTGGAAACAGCGCATGAAAGATCGCTGGGAGCAGATGACACCCGAGGAGCGCGAGAAGCTTCGCAAAGGAATGCGTTGCGGCCGCGCTCCCTTCGCCTCATCTGTGGAGCCTCAGGTATGAACAAGTTCGATACGAGCGCCACTCACACTGGGGAAGACGCTGGGTCCGATGGCTACAAGGATCAGCCTTCTTCGATTCAATATCGACCCCCAGCCGCGGACCATGACGACCGCCTTGCAGAACTCGAGATCGAGAACTCTCGTCTGCACAGACTGGTCGCCGAGCTTCTAATCAAAAACCAGCAGCTTCGCAAGCCAGACTGAACGCCGAGATCTGAAATCTAACGATGCCAGTGCATCTTCCACCCAAGGTACCTGGAGGCAGCTTCGTGGACTGGCGCCGCGGTGGTGGAGAAGTTGGCGGCAACATGGTGTTCAAAGCCGTTCTCACAGATGTAACGCAGCAACTCCTGCATCTTCGGAATCTCAACCACGCCTGCCCCGCCGAATGTATGCAGCGGATCGTTGGTAAATGCACCCTCGCCGACATAGCCGGTGATCTGTCCGGCGAAGTCGTCGGTTGAGAAGCGCGCGAAGCTCATAGCGCCAGCCTTTACAGTTCCATCCAACGTGCCGTGCGTATTTTCTTTGCCAACGGTTCCGGCGATGATCTGCTGGAAGTCCATCTTCACGCCCTCATTGAAAAAGTGTTTGGGTAGATTCGAACAGTGGAAGCACACCGCTTTATTTGGGTTGTCACCGTAGTTATTGTTCCAATCCAGCAGGGCGCTCGGCGATTCGCTAGCCAGCGTCAGTGCGTACATACTTAGCGTCCCTAACACGTCGACCTCGCATGCGGACGGAATCAGGCTCTCACTCATCATGCTCATCACGGTGCAGGGAACGATACCGAGGAACTCTTCAATTGAGGTCCAGCACTGCACCGCGCTTACCGTCAGCTCACTCGCCGTCATCCACTGATCGATTACCGCGCCTAGCTTCGCCATCTTCATCAGCGCCGCCTCGGGAGTGTCGCCTACAGGAATATATTTCTTGATCGCCGCAAGCTTGGCTTGTGCAGCGTCGTCGTGGTCTTTCATTCTTCCGATGCGTCCCATTACCTCGCTCAGGTCGAGTGTCTCGACCGTAATGCCGGACCGCTCCAACAGCTTTTCCGAGTAGCGGACCGTATTGAATGCCGTAGGCCTCGCGCCAATCGCACCGAAGCGAACGTTCTTCAACCCACGCACCACGCGGCACACACCTGAAAACCACTCCAGGTCGGCCTTGAACTCCATCGAATCTGGCGCCTCGGTATGCAATCGTGTCAGTGAGTAGGGAATCCCGTACTGCTTCAGGTTGTTGCAGATCGACATCTTGCCACAGAAACTGTCGCGCCGGAACGCGATCGTCATCTTTCCCGCATGATCGGGAGTCGCCTGGATCAGCACCGGCACCTGAAGGTTTGCCAGCCGCAGCGCATCTGCTAGACCCCGTTCCTCGCCGAAGTTTGGCAGCGTGATGATGATGCCGTCGATCTCCGCAGCATGGGCTTTGAACAAAGCTGCACACTTCTTCGCGTCCTCGTACGTCTCCACCGCACCGTGGGCCGTCTCCTCCGGCGTTAGCACAACCGGCCTGATTCCCGCGCCCTCAAGCGCGGCGATCATTTCCAGCCGTCCACTAGTAGCCAAATGGCTAGGGAAAAATCCACGGTTGCCAACAATCACGCCCATCGTCATTTGCTTCGCCATAATGCTCCTGAATCACACCCGCTCGAGGTTTCGTCTTAGGACTTCACCCACATAGACGTGTTGCGACGGTAATTAGACCCGACCCGGACGAAACCGGAGCGAATAAAAGCCGCCAAACGCCGTTAACAATGCGCCCCACCACAAGGTCGGATGCAGTGCTTCGAGCCACGGTAGCAATACCTCGTTCGGCGGTGGATTATGCAACTCGGTGATTCCTGTTATCACCAGCACCAGGCCATATGCGAGCATCAGGATCCCGCAAAAAAACCAGATCGATAGCTCTGCAGATTCAATTTCACGTTCGTGTTGATCCATCACGCCACCTCTTACCACACGCCACCTCTTACCAGAAGATCAGATTCAAAATAAAGAAGACGACGATCACCACAACAGCCCAGAAGATCGGCTTTTGCCAGATGGTTGTCGCCCCATCGTGCGGAATCGGCGTTACGCCGTACACCAGTCCGGAGAGTTGTTCGGTTGGCACAGGCTTGGTCACCAGACTCACGGCGACCGTAACCACTACGCAGATAATCCAGCTCCACAATGCGCGGTAGAGGTTTTCCGCCATGGGCTTTGCGTCCGAACTCATCGCGATGTAACGCAAAGCGCCTGCATCGCTCTGCACCCAGATAAACATTCCAATCGAAGAAATCGTACCGGCGAGCAACCCTAGAAAGCCGCCCCAGTGCGTTGCCCGTTTCCATAGCATTCCGAGGATTACCGTACCGAACAGGGGTGCAATAAAGAAGCTGAACAACGCCTGCACGTAGTCCATGATACTGGCGGCATTCATTACGAGGTATGCCGTGCCGATCGATACCAACATTCCGATCACGGTCGACCATCGGCCCATCGCGACATAGTGTTTGTCGCTGGCCTTTTTGTTGATGAAGGCGCCGTAAATATCATAAGTCCACACGGTAGAGAACGCGCTGACGTTCCCGGCCATGCCGCTCATGAACCCTGCGAGCAGGGCCGTGATCCCCAGCCCCAGCAGCCCTGGTCCACAGTAGCGTATGAGCATCAGTGGAAGAACTTCGTTATAACTATGCTGACCGGTCGACGCCGCCACACTCTCCGGGACAAGGTGCATCATGCTGCCATCGGGATTCTTCAACACTGCAAGCGCCAGCAGGCCCGGCAGGATCACGATAAACGGCACTGCCATCTTGAACGCCGCACCAATCACCGGCGCCATCTTCGCCGCCCGCAGATTATGGGCGCTCAATACTCTCTGTACTACCAGAAAGTCGGTGGTCCAATATCCAAAGCTGATAACGAACCCTAGTCCGAAGACAATTCCGGTCCAGTGCACGCCCATCGGGTTGTCGCTAAAACTGCCTACCGTGCTCCAAAGATGGGTGTAGTCGCTTCTGCCGATATTCGCCGCAATCTGGGCTTTAAGGTTTGTCCAGCCGCCGGCCTCGATCAATCCCAGGATCGGAATCATCGCTGCGCCTGCCCAGATCAACACAAACTGCAACACTTCGTTGATGATCGCTGAACGTAGCCCGCCTAACATCACATACAAAGCCACAGTAGCGGCGCCCACCCAGATTGAGAAAGTGATGTTCCAGCCAAGCACCGTCTGCATCACGACGGCCATGGCGAACATGTTGACGCCACTCATCAGGATCGTCATCAACGCAAACGAAATCGCCGACAAGCCTCGCGCGGCCTCGCCGAATCGCAGGTGAAGATACCCCGGCACGGAGTGCGTCTTCGAGATGTAGTAGAACGGCATCATAACGATGCCGAGAAACAGCATCGCCGGGATCGCTCCGATCCAATACCAGTGCGCCGCGAGAATTCCATACTGATATGCCGCGCCCGCCCACCCCATCAGCTCAAGAGAGCCCAGGTTGGCCGAAACAAAACTCAGCCCAGCGATCCACGCCGTCATCTCCCGGCCAGCGAGGAAAAAGTCCTCGCTGGTGTTCGCCTTTCCCTTCGCATAAAACCCGATGAACACCACTAAGGCGAAATACAGCACGAGGATCAAAACATCCACCGGCGCCAATTTCGTTAGTTGCTGGGTCACCAGTAGAAGCGCCGCAAAAACCTGCATCGGTCAAACCTCAATAAGTAAACGTTATCCGCCTCGGATCGCAAACGAAATGCGTCTACCCTCTCCTTCGAATCTACGTTCTGTTTCACAAGAATCTTGTTTCGCGGGTCGTTCGGACGGGAGCCGCCGGAACGTTTGAAGCGGCAGACTCCCGAACTTTGTCACTATACAACAACGAATTTCTCATTGGACAATGACAAATTTATTCAGCGTCACGGCTTTTTACGAAGTTGCATCAACTACTTCTGGCCATCATGTTGCTGCGCCATAATTCTGCTTTATTCTTACAACGCTTTTACACAACCTTTACTCTATCTTCCAGGGATATATTTTCGACCGAGGGAGTTTTCATGCAAATTCGTAAGATAAGATACATCGTTCTCGCATCTGCCTTAACCATCTTCGTTTCGGCGGGCTTCGCCGTCGCGCAGGCTAGTGCCAAGCAGGACATGAAGGCCGCCGGATCTGACACGAAAAGCGCAGCCAAAGACACCGGACACGCTGTCTCTACCGGAACAAAGAAGGCGTACCACAAAACCGCTAATGGAACGGAAACGGCCGCAGACAAGACGGCCGCCGGCACCAAGACGGCCTACCACAAGACTGCAAACGGCACGAAGACCGCAACCGATAAAACAGTTAACGGAACCAAGACTGTGGGCAAAGATGTTGGCCACGGTACCAAGGTTGCTGCACAGGACACCGCGAAAGGAACCCGAAAGGCCGGCGACAAGATCGCAGGCAAACCCGCACCTCAGTGACGACGTAGGGAATGGTCTTCCTACGTTTCAACCCTCAGGTCAACGGATCGAGGCTGCAGGATTGGGGGCTAGGTGACCGGCTTGACTCAACGTCCCGGTGGCTTTCGGCCAAATCACATTTGCTGCGAGAGCGACCAGAGCGATCCAATACAGATCCGCTCCCAGCAGATGCACGATCTGCATCCACACAGGCGCCAAGAGGAGAACATCTGCTAGTCCCAGCGCGAACTGAAACCCTAGCAACGCCAGCACCACCGAGGTCAGCCGTCCAACTACGGCTCGCCTCGCCTGCCCCACCAGCCAAAGCACGAAGATCCCTGCTATCACGGCGCTTATCGGATGTACTCCCCGCAATCGAAGCAGCCACGGCGAGCTGGCAGCAAAGTCCTGGGCGAAGGCTCCCCGCAATGAAGAAGCAGGGAATAACGTGTCACCGAGCGCTGCCAGCGACCCGCTCACTCCCACTACCAGCGTCGCAGCCAATCCTAAAAGCGCCCAGACCTTCCTTACCCCGCCAACCCCAAGCTCGCGCCACAACTGTCCCGTCTCTAATAACCTCGCGGTTAAAGTCAGCGCAGCTAATAACAGCAGCGTATTGCTCAGATGAATGGACAGCACTATTACGCGCCCCATGGATTGATTGCCGGTTACGTAACCAAGCTTCACCAGGAGCGCACCAAGAAAAGCCTCATTCAGCAACAGCACCATTGATGTCACCGCCAGCGTCCGTGCGGCCTGGCCCCTCACTGTGCCGCGAAACGTCCACAATAGCAGCCCAAGGACAAGAAACGTTGATCCACCGGTCATACAGCGATGGGTAAACTCGATGATCGTGTCGACGCGGGGTGACAGCGGAACCACCTGCCCGTTGCACAGCGGCCAATGATTACCACATCCGGCGCCCGATCCCGTAGCCCTCACCAGCGCGCCCCACAGGATCACCAGCACGTTGTACCCGACCACGCCCCACGCAAATCGCACTAGTGTTCGCGATGTGGGCGTTACCGTGACTGCAGCAGCCCTGGCCATACTTCTATCTTACGCAGCTTTGCACGGGTTGTTTTTATTTCTGCCATTCGCGTTCCTCTGCGAGCCCCTATCCATTGGCCAATTCCTTTGCTCGCTGCGTTGCTCTCTTTACCGCCTTTATCAAAGTGACCCGCAGCCCACCCTCTTCAAGCTCCAGAATCCCATCGACGGTACACCCAGCCGGCGTGGTCACCGCATCCTTCAGCAGCGCCGGATGGTACCCAGTCTCGAGCACCATCCGCGCCGAACCCAGCGTCGTCTGAGCCGCCAGCAGGGTAGCAACGTCGCGCGGCAACCCAACATTAACGCCAGCCTCTGCCAGTGCCTCAATGATGATGTACAAAAACGCCGGCCCCGACCCCGATAATCCTGTCACCGCATCCATATGCTTTTCATCAACGACGACAGTCTTGCCGACTGTGTGAAATATCTTCTGCGCAACCGCCATTTGTTCCGGCGAGACGAAGCGTCCCGCGCACAGCGCTGTGATTCCGGCGGCCAGCATCGCAGGCGTATTCGGCATTGCGCGAATCACAGCCAGCTCGCAACCTGCTCCATCCTCAATACTTCGCGTCTTCACCGAAGCCGCAAACGAGAGCACCGTCTTATTCGGCTTCAGGGCAGTCTTGATCTCTTCAATCAGTGCCGGTACCTGAATCGGCTTCACGCCGAGCAGGATGACGTCCGCCTGCCGCGCCGCTGCCAGATTGTCTGTGGTGACTTCGACTCCAAACTGGGCGGAAAGAGCCTGCGCCCGTTCCGCATGCTGGACCGTGGCGAATATTTGTTCAGCGGCGACCAGGTTGTTCTTTAGAAAGGCCTGCAGCAAAATACCGCCCATCTTGCCTGCACCCAGCACCGCGACTCGCAACCCCGGCATCGCCGGAGCGGGAGCCAAATCCGGAATCTCAAAGCTTTCACTCATTCCCAAAGGCTATCAGACGCGATCACTTCTGGGCCGCGATCCACGCATCCACGCGCTGCTCCAGCACATCCATCGGTAAGGCGCCGGAGTCCAGCACCTGATCGTGGAATGCCCTGATATCGAACTTTGAACCCAAAGCCGTCTTTGCCTTGTCCCGCAGCTCGAGTATCTTCAGTTGTCCCATCTTGTAACCCAGCGCCTGCGCGGGCCATGCAATATACCGATCCACTTCAGACTGAACATTGGTCTCATCCAGCGAGGAGTGATCGTGGAAGTAGTCCACCATTTGCTGCCGAGTCCAGTGCTGGGAGTGAACGCCCGTATCAACGACCAGCCGTATCGCGCGCCACATATCGTTATCCAGCCGTCCATAGTCGCTGTAGGGATCTTTATAAAATCCGATGTCTTTGCCCAGCCGCTCGCTGTACAACGCCCACCCCTCGACGAATCCGGTGTATTCCTGATATTTGCGAAACTCCGGCAGCCCGGTCAGTTCCTGTGCGATCGAGATCTGCAGATGGTGTCCCGGTATTCCCTCGTGATACGCCACGCTCTCCACTGTAGCCAGCGAGCGTTCGGCAAAGTTATACAAATTCACATCCACTCGCCCGGGACGGCTCCCATCCGCCGTTCCCTGGTTGTAGTACGCCATCGGGGAGTTCTTCTCGGCAAACTCGGGCATCGCAACCACCTCGAGCTGAGCCTTCGGCAACCGGCCAAACAGCTCCGGCAGCCGCGGCTGCATCTGCGCCAGATAGCCTTTGTACGTGTCGATCAGAGCGTCCTTCGACTGCGGATGCTCCCTTGGATTTCCCGCCAGCGCAGTACGGAAGGTCTTCAAATCAGGAAATCCAAGTTGATGCACGATTGCCAGCATCTCGGCCTCATCCCGCTTCACCTCATCGAGTCCGATCTGGTGTATCTGAGCCGCCGTCTTGTCCAGCGTCGTTATCTGGCGTATGCGGTAGGCATAATACGCATCGCCATTAGGCATCGCCCACACACCCGGATCTTTTCTCCCATTCGGCACATACTGGGCCTTCATGAACTTCGCGAACCGCTGATACGTTGGCAGCACCTGCGTCTGAATCACCGCCCTTAAGTCCGTCGCAATGCGCTTCTGATCCGCTGCCGGAACGGTCTTAGGAAATTTTTTGAGTGGCTGAGCAAAGACGCTCTCGTCCGCCTTCTGATCGGCGATGCCCTGGGTCTGCTCCAGCGCCTTTTCCAATGACTCCTTCGGCGGCATCCGCCCTTCATCCACGCCGAGCTGCAGGTTCGTCATCACCTGCGAGAACTGGACCGGCACCTTTTTCAGACGCTCAATGTAATCGTCGTAGTCCTTTACAGAATCGAACGAAAGCTGTCCCACCAGGTCCGCCAGTCTGGTCTGAAACCCGAAGATCGGGCTGACCGGCATCTCCCACTCCTTGAACTTCGCTCCTTGCTGCGCGTCGATCAGCGATCGCAGCATCAACTCCGAAGACAGCTTTTCCTGGTCGGTCAAGCCGGTCGTATCAATCGCTCCCAGCCGCTGAATATAGTCCAGCCCGCGTTGCAGCGAAGCATTCACTTCCTTTGCTGAGTAGTCCGTCAGTTGATCGTTGTAGCGCTTATCTCCGATCAGCGAAGCAAACTCGGGGGAATGTCTGAGCCGGTCCTGCCAGATATCTGCCAGTAAAGTTGACAGAGCCTTACTCCGCGCTGCAACCGAAGTAGCCGCCGGTGCGGGAGCCTCCGTTTGAGCCCACCCCCTCAATCCCCCCAAACTCAAGCAGCCAACCAACAAAAAACTACTCAATGAGCGCAACGAAAATCCTGTCATGCCCACATGCTAGTCTACCTTGCCGCGAGTAGGAAACTCATGCCCTCTACGGGTGTGTCAAGCGCGAGATCTGCGCCTACGGTTTCCGGGTCCGTTGTAGGTGATAAACCATAAAGACGCTCTGCTATTTCGCCGGAGCAGCAGACGCCGGCGCAGATGCAGTGAATAGCTTCATTGCATTCTGCACGGTGTAGTTGAGTCCCCACGCTGTAGGAACAATAACGATGAGCCACGCGAAGGCGATCAGCAGCGGCGATGACTTTTTGACGGGATCGGGTTGTGCCATAGGAATCACTCCTGTTTCCGGAAATAGGCGGAGGCCGGTTCACTCCGCCGGGTTGGATTAGTGCGCAGCGCCTACGGGAACGACGATGTTCTTGTCCTTCAGCCAGAACTTTTCAGCGACCGGGCGTACCATCAGGTCGGCCAGGAAGCCGACGACCAGCAGACCGCACATGATGTGCAGGATGAGCGGATAGGCGTCCTCCTTCGGCATCTTATTGGCGACATAGTGGTCGAGGATGCCGTTCACGATGAGCGGTCCGATTATGCCCGCCATTGACCATGCCGTCAGCAGCCGGCCGTGAATGGCCGAGACGTTGTAGCCGCCGAAGAGGTCCTTCAGATAGGCGGGGATGGTGGCGAAGCCGCCGCCGTACATGGAAATCACCACGGCGGCGATGCCGACGAAGAGGGGAACGGAGTTCAGTCTGTCTTGGCGGGTGAACGGAAGGAAAAAATAAAGAATGGCGCCAAGCGTGAAGAAGATGAAATAGGTGCCTTTGCGTCCGATGAAGTCCGAGGTGGATGCCCAGAAGAAACGACCGGCCATGTTGAAGATGCTCAACAGGCCGACAAAACCTACAGCAGCCGTTGCGCTGACGCTGCCTTTGAAGAGATCCTGAATCATCGGGGCGGCCTGCTCAAGAATGCCGATACCAGCCGTGACGTTGACAAAGAGCATGACCCAGAGAAGCCAGAATTGGGGCGTCTTCCACGCTTCGTTGACGGCGACGTTGTGGCTGGAGATCAGCGCGGAGTGCTTCGTCGACGGGACCCAGCCTTCGGGCTTCCAGCCGTCCCGCGGGACGCGGATGGTGAAGACGCCGAACATCATGAAGATAAAGTAAAGGATCCCCATGGTCAGCATCGTGTAGGGGATCGAGGGCTGGCCCGCAGCTTTGAAGTGGGCCATCAGGTTGCTGGCCAGGGGGCCGCCGATCATAGCACCGCCGCCGAATCCCATGATGGCGAGGCCTGTGGCGAGGCCGGGACGGTCCGGGAACCATTTGATCAGCGTCGAGACCGGCGATATGTAGCCGAGACCGAGGCCCATTCCTCCGATAACGCCATATCCGAGATAGATAAGCCAAAGTTGATGACTGCTGGCCCCGAAGGAGGCGATGATGAAGCCAAAACTGAAACAGATGGCAGCGTAGAACATCGCGCGGCGCGGACCAGCCTTTTCCAGCCATGCCCCGAAGAGCGCGGCGGAGATGCCCAGAAACGCGATGGCGATGGAGAAGATGTAGCCGACCTCTTTCAGGTTCCACGCGGAGCCGTCTGCGCCGTGAAGGGCCAGCAAGGGGTTCTTGAAAACGGAGAAAGCGTAAACCTGGCCAATTGAAAGATGGATGGCGAGTGCGGCGGGTGGAACCAGCCAGCGGCTGTATCCTGCAGGGGCGATGGAGCGGTCACGATCGAGAAAAGCCAGGGCCATAGTTGGAAAACCTCGGGTTAGTAAATCCTGACGGTGCAAAGTACTCAGCGAAACGAAACAAACCTCTCTATCTAGATGCGCGACCCACGATACATGATTCTGTTGGGAATGTGTCACGTAATTGTCAGCGATCTGTTGCCTGAGTGGGTTGTATAGGGTACCTTCATTTTGCTGGGCCAAAATTAGGGAGGTCGGTGCGTGGCAACGGTTGAAGTCAATACGAATCTGGATTCGAGTCTGCGGGAGAACCGGGTATTCTCCCCGCCGGCTGAGTTTGCCGCAAACGCCCACATCACGAGCCTTGCCGAGTATGAGGCGATGTACCGCCGCAGCGTCGAACAGCCGGAGAAGTTCTGGGCCGAGGCCGCCGGCGAACTCGACTGGTTCGCCCCATGGACGAAGGTGACCGAGGGGGAGGCGCAGCACACCAAGTGGTTTGTCAACGGAAAGTTAAATCTCTCGCACAATTGTGTTGACCGGCATGCGCTGGGAGCGCGCCGGGACAAGATCGCGCTAATCTGGGAGGGCGAGCCGGGTGAGGTGCGCAAGCTGACCTACGGCGAGTTGCATGAGCGGGTGCAGCGGTTCGCGAATGTGCTGAAGGGCCTCGGAGTCCAACGCGGCGACCGCGTTGCTGTCTACATGGGGATGTGTCCCGAACTGGCGGTTGCGCTGCTGGCCTGCGCGCGCATCGGTGCGGTGCACTCGGTCATCTTCGGCGGATTCGCGGCGCACGCGATCTCAGACCGCGTCAACGATTCAAGCTGCGTTGCGGTAATCACGCAGGACACGAGCTATAGGCGTGGCGCCGAGGTTCATTTGAAGGACATCGTCGATGAGGCGCTCGTGAGATGCCCCACGGTAAAGAACGTAGTCGTGTTCCGTCGTTCGGGTTCGCCCGCGTCGATGCAGCCGGGCCGGGATGTCTGGTGGCATGAGGCGATGGAAAAAGCTGCGCCGGATTGCTCCGCGGAGTGGATGGATGCGGAGGATCCGCTCTATCTGCTCTACACCTCGGGAACCACCGGCAAGCCCAAGGGGCTGTTGCATACTACCGGCGGCTACGCGGTGCAGACCTACCTCACCAGCAAATACATCTTCGACCTGAAGGATGACGACGTCTACTGGTGCACCGCGGACATTGGCTGGGTGACCGGGCACAGTTACATCGTCTACGGCCCTTTGCAGAACGGCGCGACGGTGGTGATCTACGAGGGAGCGCCAAACTGGCCGGAGAACGACCGCTTCTGGAAGATCATTGACGACCATAAAGTCACGGTCTTCTACACAGCTCCCACCGCGATCCGCGCCTTCACCAAGTGGGGAGACTCTTGGGTACAGAAGCACTCGCTGGCCTCGCTTCGTCTGCTCGGAACCGTAGGCGAGCCGATCAACCCCGAGTCGTGGATGTGGTATTACCGCATGATCGGCAAGGAGCGCTGCCCTATTGTCGACACCTACTGGCAAACCGAGACAGGCGCGATCATGATTTCGCCGATTCCCGGGGCAATCGCGACCAAGCCCGGTTCGGCCACAAAACCCTTTTTCGGAATTGTGCCTGAAGTGGTTACAAGAGAAGGCAAGCCGGTTCCCGATGGCCAGGGTGGCCTTCTCGTGATGCGCAAGCCCTGGCCATCTATGGCTCGCACCATCTACGGCGACCAGGCCCGTTACGAGCAGACTTACTGGAGCGAGGTTCCGGGCAGCTACTTCACCGGCGACGGCGCACGACGAGATGCGGATGGTTACTTCTGGCTGATGGGACGCGTAGACGACGTCATCAACGTCAGCGGCCACCGGCTCGGTACGATGGAGGTCGAGTCCGCTCTGGTCGCTCATCCAAAGGTCGCCGAGGCAGCTGCCGTGGGCCGTCCGCACGAGATGAAGGGCCAGGCGATCGCCGTCTTCGTTACGCTCGAAGGTGGCCACGAGCCCAGCGAAGAGCTGCGGCAGGAGCTGCGCCAGTGGGTCGCCAAAGAGATCGGCGCCCTGGCCCGGCCCGATGACCTGACGTTTACGCAGGCACTGCCGAAGACGCGAAGCGGCAAGATCATGCGGCGTCTCCTGCGCGAACTGGCCACGACCGGCGACGTTAAGGGCGACACCACGACGCTCGAAGACTTCTCCGTGATCGCAAAGCTGCGCGAGGGCGAAGAATAATCCCGATCGGGTAGAATGCTGGCATGACCGTCCAACTCAGTCCGGAGCTTGAAGCGATCTAGAGCAGATTGTTGGCGGGTTTGGTGGGCAGAGTGAAGTGGAAGGTCGTGCCCTGGCCCTCGACGCTGGTGGCCCAGATACGTCCGCCATGTTGATTGACGATGCTGCGACAGATGGCAAGCCCGAGACCCGTTCCACCCATGGCGCGAGAGTCGGAGGCGTCGCCCTGCCGGAAGCGATCGAAGATGTGCTCGAGCTTGTCTGCGGGTATGCCGCTGCCCTGGTCGCTCACCTCGATCAGCGCTTCGCCGTCGTCCAGGTAACTCGCTGTGAGATGAATTTCACTGCCCGCCGGGGAGAACTTGATTGCGTTCGAGATCAGGTTGTTGAGCGTCTGCAGAATCCGGTCGGGATCTGCCCAGACGTTGACACCATTGGCAGCGAAGAAGATGCGGATGTTGGGTCGCGGCGCGCGCGCCTGCTGCACGCCTGCGGCCCGGCGCAGCAGATCTTCGGCGCTGCACATGGTCGAGTGCAGCTCGGTCTTGCCGCTCGAGATGCGCTCCAGGTCGAGAATGTCATTCACCAGGCGCACCAGCCGGTCAGAGTTGCTGATCGCGATTTCGAGCATCTGTTGCGTCTTCTCGGGCCGGTTCGCCAACGCGCCGCCGGCCAGCAGGCCGAGCGCTCCGCGCAACGACGTTAGCGGCGTTCGAAGCTCATGCGATACGGTCGAGATGAACTCGTCCTTCATGCGATCAAGCGCGCGGCGCTCCGTGGTGTCGGTGAAGGCGACGACAACACCGAGCGGCTTCAGTCCGTCGGAGTCAGAGGACTGGGAATCGATCTGCGGACGTGCGACGTATTCGACCGGGAAGCTGGTGCCGTCCTTGCGCCAGAAGATCTCGTTGGAGACGCGAACCGTAGCGAGATTGGCGAGGCTCTTGCGAATCGGCGAGTCGACCGAGTCATACGGGGTCCCGTCCGCGCGTGTGTGGTGTATGAGCTCGTGCATGACGCGGTCCAGCATCTCGTCCTGCTTGTAACCCAGCATCTGCATGGCAGCAGTGTTGACGAAGGTGACCTTGCCTTCGAGGTCGATGCCGTAGATACCGTCGCCGACCGAAGCGAGAATCGAGTCCGACTGGCGGGTGAGCGTGCGCAGACGGCCTTCTGCGCGGACCTGTTCGCTAATGTCAACGCCGAAGCCAAGCACGTACGGGGCGCGGCCGGGAACGACGATGAGCTTGTTCCGGTAAGCGACGACGCGGACGTCGCCGTCTGCGTGAGAGAGATGAAGGAGACCCTGCGCCTCGCCGGTCTCGGCGATCTTTTTGAGATACGCCGGCAGCGCGACCTGCTTCTCGGGCACGATGAACTCGGCCAGATTATGGCCTGTCATCTCCTCGACCGCATGCCCAATCGTCTCAGCGCCGTGGGTATTGATGGTCAGCAGGGTGCCGCGAAGATCATGGGTGCAGACCATACCGAGCGAACCTTCGACCAGCTGGCGGTAGCGCGCTTCGCTCTCGCGGAGGGTGGCCTCAGCGGCGCGCTGTGTTGTGACGTCGATGCCTGTGGCGATGATGAAGGCGACCTGCCCCTGCGAATCCGTGAGCGCCGTGGCGGACCAGGCGATGCGACGCAGGCTGCCGTCGCGATTCAGCCACTGATTCTCGAACGCAGCAGGGAAGTGTCCGGAGCGGAGGCGCTCGAAGGTATCGATGGCCTCCGGGATATCCTGTCGCGGAATGAGCTTATCCCAGGCGTAGCGGCCGACCAGAGTGGCAAAGTCATAGCCGGAGGTAGTCTCGCAGGCGCGGTTGAAGCGAACGATGCGGCCGGCTGGATCGAAGACCGCGACCAGCGCGCCCACGGTATCGAGGACAGCCGACACGAAGTTTCGTTCGACGGTAAGAGCAGACTCGACGCGCTGGCGGGAGCGGGCCGCACGATCCATCTGGTGAATGCGGCCGTTGAGTTCGAGTCGGTTGATGACCTGGCGGCTAAGAACGCTGAGCGCCGACGATTGCGCTGGGGTAAGAACGCGAACAGGACTGTCGAGCACCAGCAGCGCACCGATGCTGATGCCGCCGGGCGTCGTCAGAGGAGCGCCGGCATAAAAGCGGTAGGTGCGGCCGTCGAGAAGAATGCCGTCGGGAGCATAGTCGGCATTGTTACGCGTGTCGGAGATCTCGTAGACGGTGTCGCCAAGAATCGTGGTCTCACATGGCAGGCTGCCTAGCGAAAGTTCGAGCGACTCCATCCCAAAACGCGAGCGTATCCAGATGCGGTCCGCGCCGATAAAAGAGACTGCGGCGATGGGGGTGTCGCAAATCTGCGCAGCCAGCTGCGTGAGGTCGTCGAGGACGGGATCAGGCGCAGAATTGAGCACCTCATATTGGTTGAGGGCTTCGATACGCAGAGCTTCGTCTTTGACCAGGAGAGCGTTCATTTCAACTTGTTCAATCGTAGGATATGTGCAAATGCTTGCGCACTCCTACTTTTGTTGCAGCAATGATTTACGGCTTTGGCAGAACACAGCACTCCCCACTTCCCGGGGGCTCATCGGCGCTGGCGTCGAGGGCTACTTTCCACGTCCCATCGGGCAGCTTTTTCCAAACGGTGAAGTAGCGGCCCGCGATGACGACGGGTCCGCCGTTCTTATCTTTTGACCGGCCCTCATAGTGTCCCCAGGTGAAGCCCATGTCATTCGAGGGCCCCATCTGCGCCCCTTGCGGCGTCCATGTCAGTTGATAGGTTTTAGGGTCCCACTGCGCCTGCGCGGCGATAGCGGTGCGGCCGAGAACGGCCGGCTTCCCATTGTTTAGGGTAACGGCGTCATCGGCGAACCAGGCGCCGAAGGCCTTGCCTCCTCCGGTCTCGACAGCCTTCGCGAAGCGCCCTTCCAACTCCAACAGGAGGAGAGCGCCGGGAGTCAGAGTCGGCTGCGTGAGCGGGCTGGAGATTGTACTGGAGGCTTGAGCGAGAGCGTCATAACCGGGCGCGATGACGAGGGTCCCCGAGCTGGTCTGGGCAACCAGAGGACAGGTAACTAAAACGCTAAAACACAGACGAAAAATTGAAGGACAAGCCATGTTCATGATGCTATCAGTGCCCTGAACCAACTGCATGAGCGGGTAGTTTACGTCGAAGACTGATATTCTTCGCACTTGATGCTTAAGACGAATCTCGTACGGGTAATGTTGCTTTTGGCAACGGTTTTGTTTGCGGTGGGAATCGCGTTGGGAACGGTGCACGAGCCGTCCCTGCATATGATGGCGACCGGCTTGCGTTGGGTGGCGATCAGTTTGCTGGCGATCGAGGCATGGAGTCGCCGGTCCCTCACAGTGTGGATATTCCTCGCGATGATCGCCGGGGCCGAACTGGGCTTCGATGCACCTGCCGTCGCCATCAACCTGCGTGTTCTCAGCGACATCTTTCTGCGCCTGATCAAGACGATCGTAGCTCCGCTCATCCTTGCGACGCTGATCACCGGCATCGCCGGCCACGGCGACCTCAAGAGCGTCGGACGTATGGGCATCAAGAGCCTCATCTACTTCGAGGTCGCGACCACCCTGGCTCTTGTCCTCGGCCTCGTCGCCATCAATCTCAGCCACGCCGGAGTCGGGTTGTCCGTGCCCGCATCGGCTCCCTCCGGTGAAAACGTCCCCGCTGTTGCCCCAACCCACTGGCAGGACTCTATCCTGCACGTCTTCCCGGAAAACATCGCCAAGTCCGTGGCAGAAGGGCAGATCCTCCAGGTCGCCGTGTTCGCCATCTTCTTCGGCATCGCACTGGCTTGCCTGAGCCGGGAAAGGCGCGCACCCATGCTGACCTTCTTCTCCAGCCTCAGCGAGGTCATGTTCAAGTTCACCAATATCGTCATGTACTTCGCCCCCATCGGCGTCGGCGCAGCGATGGCCTTCACCGTCGGGCAGATGGGCATCGGCATTCTCCTGAACCTGGGCAAGCTACTGCTGACGTTGTATGTCGCATTGATTGCTTTTACCTTGCTGGTGCTCCTGCCCTCCGCGCTGATTTTCCGTGTGCCGCTGCGCCGCTTCCTCTCCGCAGTCACCGAACCAACCACTATTGCCTTCGCCACGTCCTCCAGCGAAGCCGCGCTTCCCCGCGCCATGGAGGCTATGGAGGCGCTTGGAGTGCCACGCCGCATCGTTGCCTTCGTGATCCCCGCCGGTTACAGCTTCAACTCCACCGGCTCCACCCTCTACCTCGCCGTTGCCAGCATCTTCGTCGCCCAGGCCGCCGGTATTCATCTCTCACTCGGCGAACAGGTCCTGATGTTATTCACGCTGATGCTGACCAGCAAGGGCTTCGCCGGCGTTCCCCGATCGGCGCTGGTCCTGCTCTTTGCCACCGCGGCGACCTTCCATCTCCCGACCGAGCCTATCTTCGTCGTCCTCGGCATCGACGCCGTGGCCGACATGGGGCGCACCGCGATCAACGTCGCCGGCAACTGCCTGGCCAGCGTCATCGTAGCGAAGTGGGAGGGAGTGTTTGAGGAGGAGGCCGCCTCACCGGTCGTGCTGCAGGGCATGGCGGATTAGCCGCGAACCAAAAACAGCCTCCAACAAAGAAAAAAAACAGATGCCAGCGCACCTGCCCTTACGTACGTGCTTGTCTCGTCAGCTACATCGCCGGCGGGTGATGCGGGTCGATCTGGTCTGTATCGGCCTTCTTGGGGGTGGATTTCGCTGCGCCGTTTGGGTTGACCGAATCGCGCAATTCTTTCGACGGCTTGAAAAACGGAACGCGCTTGGCCGGAACGTCGACCTTGGCCCCGGTCTTCGGATTGCGTCCTGTTCGGGCATTGCGTTGTCGGGTCCGGAAGCTTCCGAAGCCGCGAATCTCGATCTTGTCCCCGGACTTTAGGGCTCCGATGACAGCGTCGAACAGTGTATCGACGATAACCTCTCCGTCCCGACGGGTGAGGTCGCCAATGGCGGTGACTTGGTCTACGAGGTCGGCTTTAGTCATGGTATGGGTTCCTTTCGTACTAGGGAGGGCTGATCGGGCCGCGCGTCCGAAATCCGTTCTTCTCGTTGATTATAGACGGGATGACTACGCAAAGGTTGCGTACGGAGCCGAAGTTATAGAAGAAATCAACATTTAATCAATGAGATGCACAAACGGGGGAAATGGTCGTGCAGGACGAAGCGATCCCTTTTTTTTGCAACGTCTAAGTGGTCTGGTACTGGTTTGGCATTGCAAATGCCTCGGTAAACGCTGAAGGACCGCGCCTTACTTCCACATGAAGTAAAAACCGGGTGCATGATTCAGCAGCTGGCTTGGATTGGGGAACAGGTCTTCGCTGTCGTCGCTAAGCAGCGCCAGCAGTCCGCGCTTCGCCTTTGCCGGGCGAACCACACTTGGTTCTCCCGAGATTCCCACATCCTTGGCCGTCTCCAGCAACGCGACGCGGTAGCCGCCTACCTTGTCGATCAGGCCCAGCGGAAGCGATTGCTGGCCCGTCCACACCTGGCCCGTTGCCAGCGGTTTGATCTTGTCATCGGAACTGTGCCGCCCGGTAGCCACGTCATGGACGAACTGCGTATACATGTTGTCGACCAACGACTGAAAGTATGCTTCCTCCTTTGGTGTCAGGTCGCGGCTTGGATCGCCTGCATCCTTCAGTTCGCCTGCATGAATGACCACGTTCTTCAGCTTGGCCCAGCGCATCAGGTCACCGTAGTTGGTCCACTCCATAATTACGCCGATCGAGCCCACGACCGACGCGTCGTTCGCATAGATCTTGTCGCACCCGCTCGCGATGTAATACGCGCCCGAGGCCCCGACCGACTCGATCGAGGCGATGATCTTCTTGTGCTTCTCCTGTCGCACGCGAAGCACCTCGTGGTAGATCTCCTGCGAGGCTGCCGCACCTCCGCCGGGCGAGTTGATGTGAAGAATAATGGCCTTCACGGACGAGTCGTCGCCATACTTTCGCAGTTGTGTGTCCACCGCCTCCGGCGAAAGAATGACACCCGTGATGTCGATCACCGCAATGCTATCCGAGCCCAGGCCGAGGCCCTTGGAGTCGCCTCCGATCGAGCGCATCGTACCCCACACCATCAACGTAATCAGCAGACACACCGCTGCCAGCGAGCCGGCAATGATGCCGATGTAGAACCACGCCGATCGGCGGCGAGGCGGCAGCACGCCATAGCCGGGAGGCGCGGAATACGGCGAAGCATAGGGCGGAAATTGGCCATAGGGGCGGCTAACAGGCGGCGGTGGCGGTGGCGGTGGCGGTGTTGCGTAGTCTTCCGGCATGGAGTGAAGTTTAGCAGGGACGCCTTTGTCGCGCTGGTACGAAACTCGCCGAGACCAGCCACGCCCAGGGACTCTCAGTAGAGTTCCGGCGATAAAATAGAGACTAAAACAGTCCCTCATGCGTCAAATATTGCAGTATGATGAACGGCGACGCTCTTTCCCCCGGCATCGCACGCGATCGGAAGCTTTGAAGGAAAGAGTTGTCGACCACAATGGCCCATCCGCAGTTAAGTATCGTAATTCCCGCCTACAACGAGAGCTCTCGCATCGAGCACGCGCTGGATCGCGTGTTCTCCTGCATTGCCGAGCAGGGATGGGACGCCGAAGTGCTGGTCGTCGACGACGGTTCGAAGGATGACACCGCGGCCATCGTACAGCGCTGGATGGCAAAACATCCGCGACTGCATCTGGTGCAGAATCCGGGAAATAAGGGCAAAGGGTACTCGGTGCGCAACGGCCTGCTGCAGGCCGCAGGCGACATCGTCATGTTTACCGATGCCGACCTCTCGGCCCCCATGGAAGAGGCACAACGCCTCCTCGAGGCCATCGCCGACGGCGCAGACGTAGCCATCGGCTCGCGCTGGATGGATCGCACGCGGCAGACCATTCATCAGCCCCTCTACCGCCAATTCTTTGGCCGCTGCTTCAACTGGGTCACCCGGACCATCATGGGCCTGCCCTACAAAGACACGCAGTGCGGTTTCAAGGCCTTCAAACGCTCCGCCGCCCAGATCATCTTCCGGCTGCAGACCATCGAGCGCTGGGGCTTCGATCCTGAGATCCTCTTCATCGCCCGCAAGCTGAAGTACGTCATCCGCGAAGTCCCCGTGACCTGGGGCCACGACGAACGTAGCCGCATGAGCTACCTGAAAGACGGCATGAAGATGCTCGAAGATATGGCGCGCATTCGTGCAAACTTTATGGCCGGCCGCTACGACAAGGCCATCGCCGCCCTGAAAGATACCAGCACCATGGTGACGCCGCAGGTTCAGCAGGTCGTCAAGGCCGGCGCCAAAGCCCGATAACCAAGTACCTTTTAAAGTCCAAACAAAGGCCAGGGCATAAGCCTTGGTGTCTTCGATGCTTATCTGTAGCTTTCATGGTTTGCGGTTGACGATGGCCACCCGAAACGGCGGTTTGTTCGCCTCAGCGGGGTCCTGCGTGAATGTCTCGGAAGTCTTCGCCGCATCGTAGCCTCGCCACAACCAGATCATCTCGTCGGCAAACTCCGCGCCTCCCTCGCCGGCCGAATGCGGCCCCACGCCAAACGAGAACTGGAAGTCATAACTCTTCAATTTCAGGGCATTGGCCATGCGGATGTTCGCCATCGGCCACGACCCGTACTTTGGATTTTCCTGATCGTTGCTGCCGTCCTGCAGCCATACGCGCAGGTTGCGATGGTCCTCACGCAGGATCTTGTCCGGATAATCCTGGCCACCGTCTGGAACTGCCGGGTCTTCGTGCCACTGGATCGAGGTGAACGAGCCGATCCACGAGATCACGCGGCTGAAATCTTGCGGCCTCTGCCACGCGACGTTGAAAGAACAGATGCCGCCCGAACTCATACCGGTGATGGCGTGCGAGTAGGCATCGGTACGCAGGTTGTACTGTTTGGCCACTGTGGGCAGTAGCTCGTCGTGGAGAAAGCGCGCGTAGCGGTCCGAGACGGTGTCGTATTCGGTGGAGCGCATGGAATCCTTCAACGTACGCGACCACTTCTTGCCGTAGGCTTCAACGAAGTTATAGGTTGGCGTGCCAGGCGAGTCAGAGATATCGCCCGGATTGGTGAAGACGCCGACCATAACCGGAATCTTTCCTTCAGCGATCAGATTGTCGAGAACGTTCAGAGCGGGGTGATTGCCCTTGCGGTCAAGATAGCCTTCCCCGTCCTGAAAGACTATGACGGCGGCGGGCTTCTTCGGATCGTACTGCGCGGGCACATAGATCCAGTAGTCGCTGACCATCCCGTCGTAGATCTGGCTCTTCAGCGTGAGCCTCTCCGACAGCTTTCCCGTTGGAACACCCGGGCGTTGCAGAGCGTCGCCGGTAAGAGGTGGAGGCGGGGGCGCGGGACCCGAGTTAGGTCCGCCGGGCTGCTGTACCGGTTTAGTCGCAGGTTGTTGCGAGACGATCTGCAACGACATCGCAAGCAGCGCTGGAAGCAAAACACTATACGTTCGCAAGGGTCTTCTCCGTTGTGAGCTTGATCTGTACTTCGGCCTTCTCTGCTAAGAACTGCCGAAGTTTTTTCTTAATCTTCGCATCAGTGGCAGCATACAACGGAATGATGCATGAAGTTCTCTTGCCCTCTACTTCCCATCCCCCTTTTGTTGCCATCCACAAAGACCGTCATTTCGGCCGAAGCAGCTCACTCCTTTGTGAGCTGCGCAGTGGAGAAATCCGCTTCTCGACCTCTACCTATCCACTTAGCCTGCTCTCCGCTCACAAAAATCAGTTACCCCCATCCAATGAAAAGGGGGAACAAGCATTGACCATCAAAGTCAGACAGGCACACCCTTCCGATAAAGAAAAACTCGCAAAGATGCAGGAGCAGTTGTGGCCCGAGGCTTCGCTCGAAGAGCATCGCAAGGAACTCGACTCAATCCTCCCCTCCCGCTTGAACGGCACTCTGCCGATGGCGGTCCTCGTATCGCAAGGAGAAGAAGGAGGATTAACCGGATTCATCGAAGTCGGACTACGCTCCCACGCCGACGGCTGCGACCCTGCGCGTCCAGTCGGCTTCGTCGAAGGCTGGTTTGTCCACGAAGCACGCCGGAAGCAGGGAATCGGCAGCGCGTTGATGCGTTCCGCCGAAGCCTGGGCCAGAAATCAGGGCCGCCTCGAGATGGCATCCGACACCTGGATCGACGACGAAACATCCTTACGCACCCATCAGGCGGTCGGCTTCGAAGTAGCCGACCGCTGCGTACACGTCCGCAAGCTGCTGTAAGAAGACATGGGCATTTGGTTTGGCTTCTTTTCTGCCGGGGAATGGAAAAACTGTTAGTTGTGCAGGTGTCCAGCCGTGTCTGGCGCGGGTACAATTCTCGGCACTTGGATTATGTCACCCGAGCGATGTCGCATCAAAATTCCGCAATCGGCAGGGGGAAACGATGACAAGTACGTTTGAACTCAAGAAAGCGAAAGACGGCCAGTTCTATTTCCATCTCAAGGCCAGCAACGGCCAGATCATTCTGGCCAGCGAAATGTACAAGGAGAAGACCTCTGCCGAAAACGGCATTGCTTCGGTCAAGATAAACGCTGCCGCCGACGGCAATTACGAGCGCAAGGACACGAAGAGCGGTCAGTTTATGTTCAACCTGAAGGCCGCCAATCATCAGATCATCGGTACCAGCGAGACGTATAAATCCACCGACTCGCGCGACGAAGGCATTGCCTCCGTCAAAACCAACGCGCCTTCCGCTGCCGTGAAGGACGAGACAGCGTAGCGGGACCTCACTACATTCCACCCGTCCGACGACGGGTGGCGGTGCCCGCGAACTGTATCTCATGTGCGATGACCTGAAAGCCGAAGATAGCCTCCTTGGCAAAGAAGGACGTCAAGTATTCCGCCGTTTAGGAAGCGCGATGGGGATCCATTACAAAAATGCAGCTTCCCGGTGGCGGCGAGGTGGGCCTTTTATCAGCCGATGCATCCTACGGCGTTAGACCTGGTTTCGAAATGAAGTGATCTCTGGGCGAACTCCTCGCTCATCATGCCGTCAGCATGAAACAATACCCCTTGTGCGCCATCCAGGCGGTGTCAGGGGTATTACGGTTTGCTTCGATCTGCTTTTATTGCTCTCTCTCAAAACAAATCCATGCGTTCCTTCTCGGAGCGCTCCAGCCTGGGCCGCAAGCTGTCCGGCCGCTTCGTCGCCGGCATGTCTGTGGACGATGTCCTCGCCGCGTGCGAACGGGTGAATCGCGAGGGCATTGCAGCCACTCTCGACTCGCTCGGTGAGAGTGTTACTACCGAAGTTGAGGCGCAAAAATCCGCCGGCATCTATCACCAGCTCCTCGACGCCATCGAGGCGCGCACCCTGACCGCCAATGTCAGTGTAAAACTCTCGCAAGTAGGTATGGATTTCGACCCCGCCTTGGCGGAACGCATCGTCGGCGAGATGGTCGAACACGCCGCCCGGGCAAAATCCTTTGTTCGAATCGACATGGAGGGTTCGCCCTACACTGAGGCGACCATCGCGATGACGGAACGCCTGCACGCAAAATTTCACGGCAGCGTCGGCACCGTGCTCCAGGCGTATCTGTTCCGCACTGCCAGCGACACCGAGCGGCTATTAGGGCAGGGAATCCGGATTCGCCTCTGCAAGGGAGCCTACAAAGAGGGCCCCGACGTTGCCTTCCCCTCCAAGGCCGACGTCGACGCCAACTACGTTACCCTGATGAAGCGCATGGTCACCTACACCAAGGCGGCCACGGACAAGGGCGTCTTCTGTGGCATTGCCACTCACGACGAGGCCATCGTTGATCAGATGCGCGCCTTTGTCAACGATAACAAGATCGATAAGCACGCCTTTGAGTTTCAGATGCTCTACGGCGTGCGCCGCGACCTCCAGCGTCGCCTCGCCGCCGAGGGCTACGGCGTCCGCGTCTACATCCCCTTCGGCCCCGAGTGGTACCCCTACTTCATGCGCCGCCTCGCCGAACGCCCCGCCAACGTCCTCTTCCTGGCCAAAAACTTCTTCAAAAACTAGTTTTCGTGAAGCAGAATGCCGTTGTGGATACCCTCGCCTTTGCAGGTATCCTTGTCGGACTCGCTCCGTTAGATGAAAGCTTTTCGAGATGCACGGGCTTGCAGCTTCCTGCATTAGTGTGCAGGCTTGCGGAGAATCCAGGTGGACATGCAGCGTTGATTTTGGACTACGGTGGTCTTGATGGGGTCGACTAGTTGTGCGCCTAGCTTTCTGGTCAGGTTCATGAGCAGGGCTTCGTCGACGCAGAAGCGCTCGACGCCGTCGGGGGCGCGGTAGCGGTGGCCGGTGAGGTGTTGGTGGGGCATGCCGATGGTGGAGGCGAGGCGGCAGAAGAGGAGGCCGTTGGGCTTGAGGACTCGCCAGAGGTTTTCGAGCATGGCGTTGAAGTGCGCGTCGTTGCGGGCGAAGTGAAGGACGGCGCTGCAGATGACGAGGTCGAAGCTGTTGTCGGGGTGGGAGATGGACTCGATGGATTCGACGCGGAAGTTTTCCGCGGGGAGATGAGGGGAGAGGGCGGCGGCGAGAGCGCGGGTTTGTGCGATGGCTTCGTGATTCTGGTCGGAGGCGAAGACCTCGTAGCCTTCGCGGAGAAGGTAGACGAGATTGCGGCCGGAGCCGCAGCCGGCGTCGAGGACTCGCATGCCGGGCATGATGTTGCTGCGAAGAAGCTGGTCGAAGAGGTAGATGTCGATCGGGCCGAGTTGCTGGTGGAGGGAGGACATGGATTCAAGCGGATGATACAGGACGGAGGTAGTTCCATTTTAATGGAAGACAGACAAGTCAAAACACGGATCCGCACGGATGACACGGATGCTCATATAGAGGGACAGGCAGCAGAAGATTTAATACTGAAATCGTCCTGCAGTGGCTGACCGCTCGCTGGCTCTCGACGTAGACTGGCTTCAGTACGAACTGGTTTTTGCAGTTATATCGATTGCAGGGTTGGGAATTGC
>Ga0210406_10001440_pt1 | contig 28979 bp, 36 predicted proteins | sample IncBWC30MmetaG_FD_155454 | JGI IMG/M metagenome (GOLD analysis project Ga0210406, IMG submission 155454) | Forest soil microbial communities from Barre Woods Harvard Forest LTER site, Petersham, Massachusetts, United States - Inc-BW-C-30-M | ecosystem: Environmental > Terrestrial > Soil >... | reverse complement strand
ACCAGTTGAGGCCTCAGGAAATTCTGCCCGAAGTCGTTCAGTTGCTGCTCCGAGAGTCCATTTCCGGAAAGGCCCAACTGCAGAATGGGCACGCTCGAAGCGCTGTAGTTGATGATCAACGGAGGCAGGGTCCCGGGCGGCAGGAACCGCAGGATGGTTTGGGATCCGGCCGTGACCTGGGCATTCGCGGTGTCTAAACTCGCGCCGTGTTGCAGGTAAACCTTGACGATGGCTTGACCATTTACCGTGGTCGATTCGATGTGTTCGATATTGTCGACGACGGTCGTTAGCAGTCGCTCATATGTGTTGGTGAGCCGGCCTTCTAATTCCTCCGGGTTCATGCCGGTGTACTGCCATCCCACCGCGACCACCGGGATATCAATGTTCGGAAAGATATCGGTCGGCGTGCGCAAGATCATGACCGGGCTCAGAACCAAAATGAGTACGGCAAGAACGATGAACGTATACGGCCGGTCCAGAGCGACTCGAACAATCCACATAAGTAGAACTCCCTATACTCCAATCGCGAACCGATCGTGCGAAGTCCAAATAACAGATGAGACCGAACGGTCTCGTGTTTCAACAAATCCTCGTGTTGCGGCGTCCGTCCCTGCGTTTGTAGCTACGTTTCCCGATTTCACCACCTGTGTTCTCCTTATGAATGGACGGCGAGAACGGGGCAGGATCCCAACTGCATCACCCGATAGGTTGTCGAACCAAACACCGCTACATCCAAGGCGCCACGGCCACGCACTCCCATGGTCACCAGGTCAATTTGCGTTTCCAGGGCGAGTTGAATGATTTGCGCGTATGGTTTTCCGATGCGCACCGCCGCCTTAATCTTGAGCGTCTTGCGTCCCTCCGGTGGAATCAGCTCATCCAGTCGTTCCGCCGCTGCCGCTATGGCCTCCTCCGTCTTGGCCGGACCTGGGACCCCCTCCAACACGTGCAGCAAGGTGAGCTCGGCGTCGTACTCTGCTGTTGCAGAGATCGCATATTTCAAAGCCCGCTCTGAATTCTCGGAGAAATCCGCACAGAAAAGAATTCGACTCAAGTGGTGGACGCCGCCCCGCTCTTTAGCTGCGGCCACAGAGTCGTGCGGCGGCTTGCTTGCTGCCAGCACCGGGCAGGGAGCCATGCGCATCACCCGGTCGGTCACCGACCCCAGCATCAGGCGGTCAAATCCTCGCCGGCCATGCGTTCCCATGACGATCACGTCCGCTTTCTGCAATTGTGCAAACGACAAAATAGAGTCTGCGGCTACCCCTATTTGCACCACGAGCTCCGGCTGAATTTCATCGTGGGTATGGTTCTCAACGAATTCCTGCAGTTGCTTCTTGCCGCGCTCGCGAAGCGCCTGGCTGTACTCCTCATAGACTCTCGCAGAGGCAGCGAAGTCGGCAGAAGGATGCCGCCATAGCTCGACGATATGCTGCGCCACTAACTTGGCTTGGTAGTGCTCGGCCACCGATAGCGCATATTGATATGCGCTTACCGAGAACTCTGAGAAATCAATGGGACAAAGAATCAGCTTAATTTTCAGCGTCTCGCGCATTGGCGTCCACTCGTCTCGATTGAAGCGTCGGTCATCGTGGGTTAAAGCAACTGGTGTGCCAACGCAATTCGTTGAATCGGCGTAGCTTTACCGTGCAGGAAAATGCTGAGCTTTCAGAAATCCTGACGGTTCAGAAAAATGCAAGGGGCTCCGGTCAGTTCTTCCGCAGAAGTGACTCAAGAGGGAGAAAGGTAGGCGGCCTTGTGTTGAATGCAGGAGAGCCGATACAAGTCCCAGCCAGACGCTTGGTTCGAGAGTGCACCCTGAATCGGCGCCTGTCATGCCGAGGCTTCGCGATCTTTGATTCAGTGGTTATTGGTTATTCGACAAGGCCTGCTTGATAGAGGGTCACGATATTTTTCGCGGCTCGATGCCCAACTTCTTCATGCGGTAGATCAGCGTCGTGCGCTTGATGTCCATGCGTGCTGCGGCACCGTCAGGGCCTGCTACTCGCCCGTTAGTGACTTTCAGGATGCGGACAATCTCATTGCGCTCATTGGCTTCGCGCGTATCCCTCACAGGAAGGGTCCGGCCATTATTGGTCAGTTCACTGATCGGGGCTTGCAGCGCCGTCCCATGTGTAAGGATCACTGAACGCTCGATGAAATTTTCCAGCTCACGAATATTTCCCGGCCAATGCCAGCTGGAGAGCTTCCTCATGGCCGCAATGGGAATAGATTCGATCTGCTTCTGCATGCGGCGGCCATACTTCTGGGTGAAGTAGCGGACCAAGAGGAGAATATCCTCCGGGCGTTCACGCAAAGGCGGGATGCGAATCGGAAACACGTTCAGGCGATAGTACAAGTCGCTGCGGAACTCGCGATGCTCCATCATTCTTTCGAGATCGCGATTGGTGGCCGCTACCAGCCGCACATCCACCTGCTTGGTTCGGTTGCTGCCCAGCCGTTCAAACTCGCGTTCCTGCAAAGCGCGCAACAGCTTCGGCTGAATCTCAATCGGAATATCGCCCACCTCGTCGAGAAACAGCGTGCCTTGATCGGCAAGTTCAAGTCTCCCAACTTTGTGTGCAATCGCGCCAGTGAAGGCGCCTCGTTCATGCCCAAAAAGCTCGCTCTCGAGTAGTCCGGTCGGAATCGCGGCGCAGTTGAGCTTTACAAGGGCCCGCTCCTTGCGCCGGCTGCGCTCATGGATCGCTCGTGCGATCAATTCCTTGCCTGTGCCGGTTTCCCCGAGAAGCAACACCGTGGAGTCGCTGGGAGCCACGGTTTCCACCAGATTCAACACATGACGGAGAGCGGAACTCTGCCCCACAATTCCTTCAAAGTCCAGCTCGCCTCGAATTTCATCTTCCAAATAGAGTTTTTCCTGTGCGAGCTTGTCTTTTAGTTCGGCGATCTCGCGATAGGCTGATTCCAGAGCAAGACTGTAGCTTATGACCTGTTCGAGTCTGTGCTGTTTAGGGTCCTGATCACCGGACCCGAATCTTTCGTTGGCTCCGATATAAGCTCCCATAAAGGACCTCCTGGCCCCGGCGGACGTTCCGCCCGTAGCTTCCGCGGCACCTCGCTTAGTCTCAGGGTCTTCGTTCCCGAGCCATCCACTTTCGTATGTATTGCGAGCAATGCACGATCTTCACTCCGTCGGCCTTAGACTCTACGAAGAACCGAACCACCTCCACATCCACGACCGTTACTTCCTTCAAGTCCAAAATAAACAGGGGTCCGTCATGGTGGAGTTGCTTTTTCAATTCCCCGACGTGCTCCGATTGAAAGTGACCAATCAGACGAATCGTTGTCTTTCCACCTTGCGAATCCTTTTCAATCTTCAAGGTCCACCCGCCTCGACTGGAATGTCATCTTGGGTCAATGCAACTGCTGTGCCAACGCAATTCATTGAATCTACTCAGCTTTCGAGTGCAGGAAATTGCCGAGGTTTCAGAAATCCTGAACGTTCAGAAAAATGATGAAGCCTTAATCACCTCTTCCGCGGAAGCAACCCAATAGGGAGGAAGGTCGGAGGATGTGCGTTGAATGCGGGGACAGCCTATACGAGTCCTAGGCGGATACTTGCTTCGAAGCGTGCACTTTGAACTGACGCTTGTCTATGCCGAGGCTCTCGATCTTTGAGGCAAGGGTTTGGTGGGGAATTCCGAGCTTGGCGGCCGCGCCGTGCGGGCCTGAAACTCGACCGTGGCATTCCGCCAATGCGTCTGCGATTGCTTTTCGTTCGCGCTCGGCGAACTCTTTCTTGTCGTCGGCGAGGACGCCGGTACTGGAAACTTGTCGTCCGGACAGTTGGTTCGATTTTCGCGGTAACCATGTCTCGTCGAGCGAGAACGTTTCTCCGTCGCACAAGATCACGGCACGCTCTATTACATTCTGTAATTCGCGGATGTTCCCTGGCCAATCGTAGGCTTGAAACAGGTCCAGCGTCCTCTTCTTTATATGGCTGATTTTCTTTCCGGCTCTCTTGGCGTACCGCTCGACCAGATACTCCACCAGCAGAGGAATATCATCCTTCCTCTCGCGCAGGGATGGTACACGTATGGGGAAAACGTTAAGCCGATAAAAAAGGTCCTGGCGGAACGTACCGGCAGCAACGGCAGCTTCCAAGTCGCGGTTCGTTGCGGCAAGCACTCGCACGTTGATGGAAATCGGTTGGCTGCTCCCGACCCGCTCGAATTCTCGTTCCTGGAGCACTCGCAGTAGAGCAATCTGCACCTCGGGCAAGAGTTCGCCGATCTCGTCCAGGAAAATCGTTCCACCATCGGCGGATTCGAACCGACCAGCGCGTCGCTGAACCGCCCCGGTAAAGGCACCTTTCTCGTGACCAAACAGTTCGGAAGCAATCAACGAAGGTGGAATCGCCGCACAATTAACTCGGATAAATGCCCTCGCTGAACGCTTAGAACGCTTGTGGATGGCACTGGCGATCAACTCCTTCCCCGTTCCGGTCTCACCCGAAATGAGAACCGTGGAATCGGTAGGGGCCACTTTGCTAATTTGCGAAAGCACCCTGCGGAGGGCCTCCGACGATCCAACGATGGCTTCGTACATCGCAAAACGGTCGATCTCTTCCCGCAAAGCGATGTTTTCATTGCGCATTCTCTCTTCGGCCTGCTTGCGATCGTCGATATCGGTCGCGGTCGCGTACCAACGAATGACGTCTCCCGCTTCGTCTCGCAGCGGGTTGTAGTGAACCAGCAGCCAACGATACTGACCATCCCTGCGGCGCACTCGTCGTTCATAGTCGAATGGAACCCCCCGCGAGAGCGCCGCATCGCGTTCGCCGAGCAATCTGTCGGAATCCTCCGGGTGAAAAACCTCACGAAAGCCTCCCGACCTCACTTCTTCTTTCGTCAGGCCGGTGTAGTCCCGTACTGTCTGATTCGCGTACAGAAATGTTCCGTCGGCCCCAACAGCGATGATGAGCTGAGGTATTGCATCGATGATTGTTCGAAGTTCAGCTTCGGACTTCGTCAGGGCCGACCGTGATCGTTCGCGCTCGATGGCGATTCCGGCAATCCGGCTGGCGTAATCGATTAACTGAATGTCGTGCGCTCCCGGATGCCTAACTTCGCGGTAGTACATACAAAAGGTACCTAGCACTTTGCCATCCTGCGATAGGATGGGGGTCGACCAAGCGGCCCGCAGCCCACTCTGCAGAACAACGCTTCTGAAGTTGGCCCAATTCGGATGAGAAAGGATGTCGGAGACGAACACTGGCTGCCGAAGGTAAGCGGCTGCGCCGCACGATCCGACATTAGGACCGATGCACGTTCCATCGGTCGCTGCCCGGTACGCTTGCGGCAGGTTTGCGGTGACGCCATATCGCAGGTGCAACCCGTCTTCGTCTAACAGGAAAATCGAGCACAACATTCCCTCACTGTGGGCTTCTATTAGACGGGTGATACTCGTCAGAACTTCGTTCAGGGATGCGCCGATGAGCATCATCTTCAACGCATCCAGCACCGCCTCGCTGGGCAGGGTTTGCGCGGGGGAGGGGGATCTGAGGTCTTGTAGGTTGGGTAACGTTTTGACGTTTGCCATGAACTAGCCGCCTACCAGTTGATGACCGCAGCATCACACAAACAGAGCAATTCGTACATGAAGAAGGGAAGGCGCGGAACTCAAACCTCGCACGGCAATGGCCCGCTCTTCGTGGCTCCGGACTTGTAGACCGCCAGCGCTATACACGTGCCTTTTCCTCGTGCGAGTCCCATCACCCCGATCAGATGCCAGAAGAGACAGCTCGGTCGCATCACGTTGCGAAGTATTTTTGACCAGTAGCGTCGGACAGCCGCAAATCTCTCGAGGAGCACCCGAAAGCCCGTTGGCTGGTAGCTGGCTGCGTTGAATGCGCGCCGCTAAAGCTGACGGATTACCGGCCTGATGCCTTCTGGCCGCGAAGCACCATGCACGTGGAAGCCGCTTTCGCGACCAATCGGCTCTCCTCGTCGGTTACTGTGCACTCCACATACCCGATCGTGCGGCCCCGCTGCACGACCTTTCCTTCCGCCTTGAGCCGTGCCTGCCAGACCGGGCGAAAGAAATTGATTTTCAGTTCGACCGTAGTGAAAGATTCCTCCTGCGCGAGGGTGCTCGCAAATGCAATGCCCATCGCGGCATCAGCAATATCACAAAGAATCCCGCCGTGCAGTGTTCCCATGGGATTTGCATGTTGCGGTCCCGCTGCCAAGACGACGGTCGCCCGTCCGGCACTAATGTCTTTCACCTCAAATCCAATCAGACGCGCGACTGGTACGTCGTTCGTTTTTGCTCGTTCCCTAAAGTCCGTCGGCGAGGGAAATTCTTGATTACTCATGACTTGTCGGCCTGGCCTTCGATTTCCGCGCGCGAACTTCGGTTTCGAGGTATTCCTCCAGATGACGGCAGGCAAGATCGAGAGGCTCTTCCTTTCGCTGCAGACGACTCACCATATGGCTGCCTTCAAGAGTGCTGGCAATCAGGGTGGCCAATTTCGCCGAATCGACATCGGAACGCACCTCGCCTCGTCGTTGCCCCTCCTCGGCAATCGATTCCAGACGATCAAGCCAGGAACCGAGAGCCTGGCGAGCTTTCGCTCGCAACTTCGGATTGCCATCGTCGGAATCGATTGCCGTGTTCAGCAGTGGGCAGCCTCCCGGCACCACGCCGGCGCGCCGGTCTCGAAAGTTCCGCACAATTTGTTTGAGGCGGTTAACCGTATTCGGAATCTGCTCTGTGCCTTCGAAGCGCGTATCCATTGCGAGTTTCCAAGCGTAGTCGAACGCGTCTCCCGCCAGCTCCTGCTTGCTCCCAAAATGCCGGTAGATTCCGCCCTTTTCTAGCCCGGTCGCTCGCATAAGATCGGAAAGCGCAGCGCCGGCATAGCCTTTCTGATTGAAGATCGGTGCCGCCTTGCGGATAATTTCCTGCCGGGTCTGCTCGCCTTTGCGCACGTCAGTAGTCCTCGTGAAGATAATCGGCGACCATCAGGTCGCTGACTGCAATATACCAAAGTAGATGAGACCAACCGGTCCCAGGCCGCATTTGATACGCGACCAGGAATTTCCTGTCTCAAATGCCCGCGTTGGGCTTCGGACAACTCCAGTTACGTTTACGAGGGCCTTTGAACACCTATGGCCGCCTCAGGCGCATCGAACCCAGGTCATCGTGGGTCAGCGGCTCACCGCTTTGCTGGCAGTCGTAATGATGCTCCAGAACCACACGCGATTCGTTCCATTTCCGCAAGATGCGCCAGCTCACGGTGCAGATTTTGCCGGAAGCCCCGACCAACTCCAGGGTCCACGCAGAGTGGGTCTCGTCGATAGCATCTCCAGGAGCCGGCGTTTCTCGAATAGATATCGACACAGCGCCGACCTCGGCCATTGCATGAAGGGGAACGAGGAAGCTGGAAAGAAGTGAGCGCACTCTGGCCTTTCCACGAATCGGTCCTTCCATGGTTTCGCTGCTTCCCTCGATATCGTCGGCATAAAACTCGTCGAAGATCTCCAGATATTCTTCGTAGCTTCGGGAGATGTCAGCATGGACAATCGCTGAGTTTAGGGTGCGCTCCGCAGTCCGAGATTGTGTGTACCGATCGGGATGAAAGTGATCGGGTGAAATGAAGCTATGTTGACCGCTCATTGAAGTCCCTCGAAGTGCCGGTTGACGCCCGCACTACGCGACACAAGAATGCTGGATGTTGAGCCGACAGAGCATCCCTGCCAGCTGAGAACCAATCAGCGAACAACGAGTCCATCGCGTTCGGCTCTGTCCCGCTCCTTAGATGCCAGTGAGACCGTTCGGTCGCATAGTTAGGATATTGTGTCTGGGATTCGTTAGCCATTGTCGCTTGCACGCACTCTAAGATAAGATCGCCCTCCCCCTTGCCGTGTGGTTGTCCTTGCGCAAGCGGACGCGCACGACGCGCATCGCTGGCGGCAGGGACCGTCCTGTATCTGGACCACCTATTTGAGAGCCAGAGTTATCTGCCCCAAGTGGTAGGACAGGTGGTTGGTTCGACTCAGCAGAACAGCCAATCGGTTCCGCGTCGGATCTTTGGCATAATCTTCTTCGGACACTGAGCGGTGCCGCTGCAACCATTCCTCCGCGGAAAGACTTCCAAATTGCGAAACTAGTTTGCCGTTCACTTCGTTCCAATATTTTCTCAGTTCTTCAGTAGGAGGCAACGGTGCGCCTGCTTTGTCAGGACTCGAGATGAAGATCGCATCCAGTTCAGGATGCAGTCGCTCTCCCAGACCGAGAATCGGGAACACGGCGTCGTGAGCCGCAGTGAGGTGTCCCCATAGATAAATGACACGGTTTTTCCCCGGCGATACTTCTTTCAAAAGCTGGTCATCCGTCAGATTCGAAAGTGCCTTGTTCGCTCTCTCCAAGACAAGTCGCCATGAATTGATTGCTACTTGCACCGATAATTCGTGCGAGGTCACTGTCATAACCCTCTCTTTCAATCCGGCCAAAGCTCTCCCGAATAGAGTAGTGAAGAGACCGGGTGGTCGCAAAATATTAACGGGCGTCTGTTCCCATGCTTGCGAGGCATAGATTGGCAGATCAACAAAGTATGCGCCAGGTGCGCTACCACGGGCGTGCATCGCAATCTAACGGAGTGATCCCATGAAGGGGACAAATTGCAATCGTAATCGTGAATTAAGGCAGGCATAGAAATGAGCCAAGGAATATTTCTTGCTGAAGTTGGCGGTCCTAAGGTTGCACATGCACGCGAATCGTCTGGGCCGCTTCTTACTCCATACCGGATGGGAGATCTCGATCTTCCGAATCGCGTAATCATGGCCCCTTTGACTCGGATGCGGGCCAATCCCGACGATCACGTGCCTACAATTCTGCAGGCGGAGTACTATGCGCAACGCGCCTCGGCGGGACTGATTATCGCCGAGGCCACTGCGATCAGCCCCGAAGGATTTGGTTGGGCGGATACGCCGGGCCTGTGGAGTGAGGAACAGATTCGTGGATGGAGGCGCGTCACCGATGCAGTTCACGCGGCCGATGGTCGCATCATCGCGCAGCTGTGGCACACCGGGGCAATCTCTCATCCGGAACTCCGGGAGGGTTTGCAGCCTGTTTCCGCTTCGGATGTTGACCCGCTTCAAGTCTCGGTGACACGGACCGGCCGAAAGCCGACCGTAACGCCCCGACCTCTTACAAAGCACGAAATTAAAGCCACGGTCGCGGACTTCGGACGGGCTGCGCGAAATGCGTTAGTGGCCGGTTTCGACGGCGTACAGATTCTCGCCAATTACCTTTACCTGATTTCTCAGTTCCTCAATGTGGCTACCAACCTCCGCAAAGACGAATACGGAGGAAGCCTGGAAAACCGCTCGCGATTCCTCTTCGAAGTGGTGGAGACAGTCCTCAATGAAGTCGATGCAAAGCGGGTCGGAGTCAAGATAAGTCCAATGCACGAGGGGGGTGCGTTCGCAGCCAACGACGAGACACTGCCGATTACTGAGTATGCCGTCCGGAAGCTCAACGCATACAACCTTTCGCACCTCTTGCTCATGGGAAGCACAACTGACTTTTCCGGCACTCCCCTGGAAAAGCTGTCCGACGATGGCATGTTCGGGCATTTCCGCCCTATCTATAAGGGGACCTTGATCGCCAACGTGAATATGCATCGCGAGCGCGGGAATCGGCTTATCGCAGAAGGGTTGGCTGACCTGATTGCGTTTGGCCGCCCTTACATCGCAAATCCCGACCTCGTCCAGAGGTTCGCCGCAGGTGCGCCTCTTGCCGAGGTGGATTGGGAAACCGTCTACGCCTCTGGGCCACACGGCTATTCCGATTACCCCGCCTACCAACCATCACAACCAAACAATTAGCTGACTGTGCTAGAGACGACACCCGAGCAGAACAAAGCGCGTTCGATCGGAGACCAGTAACCGAAGTGGCGGTCGGTTCCTCACGGGCGCAAAAAGGAGATTGGCCGCCAAAAACCTCCGTTCAATTCTTAACAGTGATCAGTTCCAGATCGTTCGGCGTAAGGAGTTCCCCCTTCCCGTTTCGCACCTCCACTCTAACGGGTTTTCCCGAGCGCTTGTCCAGAGCCTGAAGGCGTTTCTCGCCGCGGGAGAAGAGATAACTTTCTCCCCACTGTCGTAAAGCAACGATCACAGGGAACAGGTCTCGGCCTTTTTGGGTCAGGGCATATTCCTGGTAAGCACTGCCGTCCGAAGCGGGCACCTGTTCCATGATTCCGCACGCAACCAACTTCTTAAGGCGCGTGCTCAGGATGTTCTTTGCCAATCCCAAGCTTTTCTGAAAGTCGGAAAACCGTCGTATGCCTGAGAGGGCGTCACGAACGATCAGCAGAGACCACCATTCGCCGATGGTATCGAGCGAGCGTGCCACGGGGCACAGGTTGGCTTTGAAGGACGTGTGTCGCATAGCTCCTCGTATTTAGTCGCCCTTAAATCTAGTTGCATCATTATACCAGACCCAGGCATCCTATAGGTGGTTGCATAATACAACCAGAATAGAAAACGGCAGCTTGATTCGACTGATCCGCCTGCACCGAGCCGAATGAAATTCGAGAGCCAAATCGAGATTCAGAAAAGAGAGACATAGCAATGAAAAACCTAAACAAAGCGGTGAAAATCGCCGCACCGACGATGAGAAGCGTCGTCAAAAGAAATTCGATGCGTTTTGCAGCCGCCTTTCTGATAGCGCTGGCCAGCTTTGTCACCGCTCCAAATGCAGCTCTGGCTGCCGCAGCCCAGCATCACGATCAGGTGCCGGGCTTCTACAGGATGAAAGTCGGGGACCTCGAAGTGACGGCCCTATTCGATGGTCACGCCGTAGTCGATCCGCACTGGCTGAACGGGACGAAGGCGACGATGAATGGTGTTGCAGAGGCACTGCACGAAGATCCGCACATGCTGGATGTTTCTGATGAGGGCTTCCTGGTCAACACCGGCGCGCAACTCGTCCTCGTCGATGCGGGTGCCGGCAACTGGTGGGGCGGGGGAGCACTCGGACGCCTGGTCGGCAGTCTCCGCAGCGCAGGCTACACGCCCGAAGAAGTCGATATCGTCCTGCTCACGCACCTCCATTCCGATCACGTCGGCGGCCTGACCACTCAGGATGGAAAGCGGGTCTTTCCAAATGCCGAGATTTATGTCGCGAAGGCCGAAAGCAGCTTCTGGTTGTCACTGGAAATAGCTGCAAAGGCGCCGAAGGATGCGCAACCATTCTTCCAGAGTGCACAAGCCATCGCAGCGCCGTACATTGAGGCCGGCAAGTGGCACACGTTCAGTGGCTCCGAGCCAATCGTCGACGGCATGCAAATCGTCCCGTTGCCTGGTCATACCCCAGGACATACCGGCTATGAATTTTCGTCAAAGGGACAGAAAGTCCTGTTTTGGGGCGACGTCATCCATGCACAGCGCGTCCAGTTGCTGCATCCCGAGGTTACGGTGGTCTTCGATATCGGCCAGACTGCGGCTGCGGCGACGCGAAATCAATTGCTGGCGGAACTCGCGCGAGAGGATGTTTTGATCGCGGGTCCACATATGCCATTTCCTGCCTTGGGTCGCTTACGCAAGGAAGGAACCGGGTATAGCTGGGTGCCAGTGATATTTAACGATCGATGGGACGAGCGCGCCCCTTCGCCTCAAAAGTAGTAATGCTGCCGGCAAGCCGACAGGTCAAGTTGGAACCATCGGAATTGGTGGACTTGGCCAGTGCAGTCACTTTGCCGCCGGATTTAACTGCGAAGTGACTGCCTTGATCGGGTCAGAACAACGCGGCCCGGCAAAGAATCAAGATAGGAGAATTCTATGGAGCGTCTTGCTATTTGTTCAGCGGTGATCGGTCTTCTAATTTCGTATCCATCTGCATCTGGGGGTGGTCAGCACGGATTTTCTATCAAGGTCTTCACGTCCCCCGACCATCAGTTTTGGACTAACTCCGTCATTATCGAGGGAGCACACGAAGTCATGTTGGTCGATGCCCAGTTAACAAAAACCGGCGCTGAAAGAGTATTACAGGAAATCAAAGAGACTAAGAAACCACTATCTATTATCTACATCACCCATGAGCACGCCGATCATTTTCTTGGTCTGGAGATTTTTAGGGGGGCGTACCCGCGACTGAGGATTATTGCGAATTCCTCGGTAGTAGGCCGAATCAACAAGGTCTATCAGGAAAAGATAGATAAATGGAAAACGATCTTGGGCCCAGGCGCAACCTCTCACGTTGTTGTTATCGAACAATTCGACGGCAACTTTATTACATTCGAGAGTTCACAAATAGAGATCCTCAAAGATATCCAAGGCGACACCGACGAAAACACGATGCTTTGGATTCCTGGACAGAGAATTCTCATTGCGGGAGATGTCGTGTTCAATAACATGCACCTTTACACTGCAGAAACGGACAGTAAGGCCCGAAAGGAATGGTTGAACTCATTACAGAAAATCAGAGAATTAAACCCTTCGGTTGTGGTCCCTGGACACAGCAAAGCCGGCGCTCCCCTTGACGCGAGTACCGCCGTAGATTTTACGGAAAGCTATTTGCTAGCGTTTGAAGAGGAACTCAAAAAGGCCAAAGATCTGGATAGCCTGATCAACGCCATGAAGGGAAGGTTTCCATCTGCAGACTTCACCTTGGCGCTTGAGCGCGGCGCAAAGGCCAATCTTAATGCGTTGAAGCAGTAGTCACAACAAAATCCTAAGGTGAAATGGGACAACGATCATGCGTGCAATGAGAGCAGAAGCACTTAGCGGCTACAAAGATTTGAGCCTGCTCAGAGAGAGGAATCAATGACAACAATAAAGGCGATTCGGCTGGCTTCGCTAGTCACGGCAATCAATGTCCTGGTCGCGAGCGGCTTCTCCATCGCGGCAATCATCCGCCCGCAATACCTGGTCCCTGCCGAATCCGTTCCAACGGAGGCGTCGTTGCTATTGGCGATGTACGCGGCGGCGCGCACAATTCCTCTGGCTTTGTTCGCATTGGGGGCGATCTACAAGCAGGCGATGCCTGCGTTGCTGATCCTGGGTGCGCTCGCCGGCGCGATGCAATTGCTGGATGCCGGAATCGGTCTGTTTGAGCATGATCTTGGGAAATGCGCTGGGCCGCTCTTTATCGCCATCCTCCAATTTTTGGTGGTGTATCTGCTTCACAGATCCGTGCGGATCACGCCACAAACCGAGCGCGGATAAACGCAACATGGTCGTCGATGGGATCGGTGGTGAACTCGTGAGCAAGGCGCTCGCTTTGGGAGGAAGCCTCACAACACTGGGGTATTCCGCAAGTCGTAAGACGACCATTGCGTCACAGATCTCATCGTGCCACAAGTCAGCATCCGGAGTCTCAACATGTTCCGTCAACGGCGAAGGATCCACGGTTGTTCAATTTGTGCACAAGGTGCTGGCTGAATAGGTCTTTCTTGATTCCTCGCAACCGCCTCCTTGCACCACGATTTTTATCGGATCTTCTCCGAGACACGAGCGACCAGCTCGTCCAATCTCGAAAGCAAAAGCTTGAGGATCGGAGACTGGTTCGACTTTTTGTAGCCGAGGACCAGATCGACAGTTGGCGCATCCCCCTTCAGAGGGCGGCTGGTTACAGACGCAGGGAGAAAGTTCTGTGTGTAAGCAGGTAACAGCCCTACGCCGCGGGTCGACATTATTAAGGAAATTCCCATGGTGACGTGGTCCGCCTCATGAGCTGGCGTGATTTTGATTCGCGATCGCTTCAGGTAATTGTCGATGATTGCACGCAGTACAGGAGCCGTGTGGGACACGGTCACGAATGTTTCTCCTGCTAGATCCCGTGGACTGATCGTTTTAAGCGCGGCGAGACGGTGGTCGCTAGGCAAGACCACAACCAAAGGCTCCTTCACGAGAAGACGAAATGCCAGGTCTGGCAGCGCTCGTTCCTTTCGAAGAAAAGCAGCGTCGATTGTTCCGTTCAAAAGGCCCCCCGCAAGTAGCGGCGAATATTGACTCGATATCATCACGTCAATGTTCGGCAACTCGTCGCGCAATATCCGCAAGGCTTCGGGCATCCAGGTCAATTCGTGTCCGGTCAGAAAGCCCATCGAGAAGCAAGGCTTGACGGGATGAACGGCCCGGCGTGCAGCTTCGGCCCCCGCGTCAACCTGCAATAGAACTCCGCGCGCGTGATCGAGAAAGGCTCGACCCGCCGGTGTCAGCGCGACGCCACGGGCTGTGCGCGTCATCAGCTGGACACCAATTTCTTCCTCGAGGTCCCGAAGCTGGCGGCTGAGTGAAGGCTGCGAGGTGTGCAACTTGGATTTTGCCGCCAAGCTCAGACTCTCGGTTTCAGCGACCGCAACGAAATAACGCAGGTGTCGTAATTCCATTTTCAATCCCCATGCTTGTGAGGCATTGCTGCCGATCCTAACAAAGTATGCTCCAAGGGCGCTACTCGTCGCCAACTGTGTAATCAAATGTAGTGATTGGGATGCCTTGGGCGAGCAATAAGATTGCGCTCATGCCTGATGAGCATATGTCTAATTCAAGGAGATGGACAATGTCAAAGAAACTGGAAGGAAAGATTGCGCTCATCACCGGCGGTTCGCGCGGCATCGGCGCAGCAGTCGCCAAGCGTCTGGCCGCAGATGGCGCAAACGTCGCCATTACGTACGCGAAGGACGCCAGGGCGGCTTCCGACGTGGTCAAAGCAATTGAACGCACAGGTCAAAAGGCGATCGCAATCCAGGCGGACGCCATTGATGCCGATGCCGTTACAGCAGCGGTCGAGAAGACGGTGGCAACTTTCGGCAGGTTGGACGTCCTTGTGAACAATGCCGGCACGGCTATTCCGAAAGCGTTCGAGGAGACCACGCTGGAAGAGATGGATCGCGTGCTCGACATCAACGTCCGTGGCGTATTCGCAGCGACACAGGCGGCGCTGAAGCACATGAATGAGGGTGGTCGCATCATCATGATCGGCTCGGCAGTGGGCGAGCGTGCCGTTGCGCCCGGCCTTGTGCCCTACGCGGCCACGAAGGGGGCCGTCAAGATGTTCACTCAGGCATTATCCAGAGAGGTCGGGAAACGGGGCATCACGGTCAATAACATCCAGCCGGGTCCGATCGACACGGATTTGAACCCCGCATCGGGGGATTGGGCGGTACCGCAGAAGGCCGCCACCGCGCTCGACCGCTATGGGCATGTTGAGGAGATCGCCGCAATGGCGGCTTTTCTCGCGGGTTCGGAATCCTCCTACGTCACGGGAGCGAATCTTACCGTGGATGGCGGAATGAATGCCTGAGCAAACTTCACACTCAACCCACGGATCTGGAGAAGAGGGGCTTCCGTTCTGAACGTGTTTGGGAGCCGACGAACTACCGAGTCGGCTCTCCATTGACGGTCGGCGCCACAGTCCAAAACCAAACGGCGCCTGGAGAACTCCGATGATCGATGAACATGATTTGGTTCTTTCTAGCCGGCCCGAGGGCGACGCTTACAAAAGCTCACAGTCTGCGGAGCTAAGTCTAAACGCGGCGATCCTGCGTGCCGAAATTTCCAGGAGCTACGAAGAATTTCTGGATATTTTTGACACATTTTATGCCAGTGATGTCGAGGTGAGCAGAGAAGATTCGCGGGAGATGATCCGGGGAAAGGCGAGAGTCCGTCCTTTTCTGTTGAATATCCTGGTACCCCTTCACGTGATGGCTGAGGTTGCCGGATTGTCGATATCAATTCAGCAGACTGAGATTTCCGGAGACACAGCCAACGAGACGCATTCCGCATGGAGGATCGACTTCACCGGCGTCAGAGGCAAGCGCTGCACTTTGAAGTGGTGCGCCATTCGGAGATGGAATGCGTCCAGGGTTGTGTACGAGCACCATTACGACCTTCAGCAGATCGGCGGACCCCTGACCGATGAGGACTTGAATTTGGGTTCGAGTCTTTCGGGGGTTGGTTTCGATGCGCTCTGCTGAGGGCCAGGCGATTCCTTGAAGAGCGAGCGCACAGAAAGTCTGAGTCGCTCTAAGGGCTGACCGGGTCAGTACGAACTTCGATTTGAGTTCCGTACTTGGCCTAATCAATTCAATGAAAGGAGACTTTCCGATGCCCCCTGCTTCTGAAACACCAGTCACGGAACGCCAGATTTTACTTCTTGGATCCTACGGCGTCCTTGGTACAGGTGTCATTGACGCGGTCGCGGAGATCCCAAAATGGGGGATCGTCACAGCTGCGCGGCGGCCCGCGCCAACCTATCGGGCTCAGGCCGCTCCCCCTCACATTAACGTGGATCTCACGGACCGCGAAGGCACGACAAAGGCTTTTTCGTCCCTTAATAACGTGACCGATCTGGTCTTTGCGGCCTATGTCGAGAAACCCACGATGGCTGAAACGGTTGAGCCGAATGCCAGAATGTTGAAAAATGCGCTCGACGGTCTTGCCGCGCGCAATGTGCCTCTTCAGCGCATCGTGCTCGCGGGCGGTGCCAAGTCGTACGGCTTCAGTCTTGGGGCGTTCAACGCTCCAGCGAAGGAGACAGAGCCACGGCTTATTGCGCCCATCCACTACCACCAACAAGAAGACATTGTGGCCGAATGGGCCGCCAAGAACGGAGCTAGCTGGACCGTCTTGCGCCCTCATTTGGTCATGGGACCCAGCCTAAACTCACCAATGAACCTGGTTACCAGTCTTGCGACCTACGCTGCGATGAGCCGCGAACTCGGGTTGCCCCTACGCTTTCCTGGCACCAAGGCAGGATGGAACACTCTCCAGGACACAACCGACGCAGAATTGTTCGGCCGCGCGACTTTGTGGGCTCTGGACGAACATAAAGCACGTAATGAAATTTTCAACGTCTCGAACGGAGATGTCTATCGCTGGCGGCAATTGTGGAACGATCTGGCCGCCTTCTACGATCTGCCAATCGCAGAGCCGCTTGCGATGTCTACTGTTTCCGAGATGAGCGAGAAGGCTCCGCTGTGGGATGCAATGGTTTCCCGCTATGGTCTGCATGCCACGCCCTACGACCAGATTGCAAACTGGGCGTTCGTGGACTGGATGCTCAATTTCCGGGAAGAAACAATCCTGAGCACAATCAAGATTCGTCAGGCGGGTTTTGCGGATTGCATTGACACCCACCAGAGCTTCAGGCGGCAGCTCACCAGGCTTCGCGATCTGCGGATCGTCCCCTAGATTAAAGCAGTAGGAGAAAAACAATGTCCAAGAAAGTGAAAGGGCTCTGGGAACCTAGATCATGAAAACGTTAACCACAAATAAGCTGTTCACACCAATTCAAGTCGGACCCATGGAGTTGAAGCACCGTGTGGTGATGGGCCCGCTCACTCGTTCGCGGTCCGTTCAGCCAGGGAATATTCCGGGCGATCTGATGCTTGAGTACTATTCGCAACGGGCCTCAGACGGTGGGCTCATCATTTCTGAAGCGACTTCGATCTCGGTCGCTGGCGGCGGATGGTTCGCGGCGCCCGGCCTGTATTCGGAGGAGCAGGTTGCAGGGTGGAAGAGAATCACGGACGACGTTCATCAGAAGCGTGGGTATATGTTTTCCCAACTCTGGCATACAGGGCGTGCCGCGCATGTGGACTCGACGAACGGCGCCACCCCTGTCAGTTCTTCGGTCAACCCGGAGTATTGGCAGGATCCTACGATACTAGAGTCTACGCCCCATGGTTGGCGTCAACCTTCGCCTCACCGCGCGCTCGACATCACAGAAATCCCCGGCGTTATTGAAGAATATCGCAAGGCGGCCGACCACGCCAAAGCAGCCGGATTTGATGGCGTTGAGCTTCACGCGGGTAATGGCTACCTGCCTGATCAATTTCTGCAGGATGGCGTCAACCGGCGAACCGATAGTTATGGCGGTTCGCTCCAAAATCGGTCCCGCTTCCTGCTTCAAGTAGTTGAGGCGCTGGCTTCGGTGTGGGGTGGTAACCGCGTGGCTATCCGCATCGCGCCGGGCGGCAGGTGGAATGGCATGTCCGACAGTGATCCAGACGCATTGTTCGACTATGTGGCAAACGAATTGGATCAGTTCGGTCTGGCCTATCTGCACATCATCGAGCCGCGAGTAAGAGGAAACGTAGTCGTCGCAGAGGGGCAGTATGCGATTGCAGCGGCACGGCTCCGAAAGATATTTAAAGGAATAATCATCGCAGCTGGTGGCTTTGAACCAGGAACGGCCGAGGAAGTCGTAGAAAAAGGAGATGCCGACCTGGTTGCCTTCGGGCGGTATTTCTTAGCGAATCCCGACTTGCCAAAGCGTATCCGGCTCGGGCTGCCTTTGAATGCGTACGATCGCAACACGTTCTACACTTTCGACGCTCAGGGCTACACGGATTATCCGTTCTACGAACAGCGGTCGGAGGCGGTTACTTCAGCCGTCTATTGACGAATTGGATTGTGAGGAAAATAAAATGTCCACGCTTCAAAACAGAACAGCACTGGTCACCGGGGCGTCACGCGGCATTGGGCGCGCGACGGCAGCGGCACTTGCCAGGGCCGGGGCACACGTCCTGGTTCATTATGGCCGCTCCGCGCCGGAAGCTGAGTCTCTCGTCTCCGAGATCCAAGCGAAAGGCGGACGCGCGAAGGCGATCTCGGCAGATCTAGGAACTCCGAACGGTGCTGCGTTGCTAGCAAAACAAGTGCGCTCAATCGTCGGCGACCGATTGGACGCGCTAGTACTCAACGCTGGAATCAGCAAGGCGGCACGCATCGCGGATTACACCGTGGAGGATTTCGACAATCTCTTTGCGACGAATGTCCGAAGTCCGTTCTTCCTGGTGCAGCAACTGTTGCCCATTTTAGGCGACGGCTCGAACATCGTTGTGATCTCTTCGATCGGGTCCCACGCCGTAGTTGGCACGCCCGGCGTGGACAACCCCTCGATCCTTGCCTACGCCTCGACCAAAGGAGCATTAGAGACTTTGGTCAAGAACTGGGCTTCCATTCTTGGGCCGCAAGGTATTCGCGTCAATGCAGTCGCGCCCGGTGTGATCGATACGGATATGTCGAATTTTACGAAGACTGAAGCAGGACGCGAGGCCACTCTCCGCATGCAAGCACTGAAGCGAGTCGGCAAACCTGAAGACATCGCCGACGTAGTCGCTTTCGTCGCGTCCGATGGGGCGCGCTGGATCACAGGTGCGAGCATTCCGGTCGATGGCGGCTCGAAGCTGTAACTAAATTAATAACGTGAGGAGCGCAATGGAGACAAAGACGAGCAGAGGCAAGGAGGTCAGAATTCCCGGGCCTGACCATCCCATCACGATTTCTCCGGCTGAGGGCAAGGTACGTGTAACAGTCGCCGGCAGAATAGTTGCTGAATCGGCGCAGGCGCTTCGGCTCGAAGAAAAGGGATATCCACCTGTTTACTATTTGCCGAGAAACGACGCAGATATGACGCTGCTCCTTCGGACCACGCATTACACCTATTGTCCCTATAAGGGTGATTGCACATACTACAGCATTCCCATCGGCGGATCGAAATCGGAATACGCCGTTTGGACATACGAAAAACCTTATGAGGCAGTCGCCAGTATTAGGGAACACTTGGCGTTTTATCCCTCGCGAGTTGATGTAATCGAAGTGATCTCCTAAGCGCAAAAGGAATCAACATGCCGAAGACTACACCTGAACAAAACAAGGCCCTCGTCTTGGAAGCGTTCGACGCACTCTTCAACAAGCGCGCCTATGCAACCGCGGAACGATTCTGGTCGCCGGAATACATCCAACACAGCGCCCATATCGCACCCGGTCGTGAAGGTCTGTTCAATCTCATCAAGAGCCTTCCGCCAACATTGAAGTACGAACCGGGAACGATCGTGGCCGAAGGGGACTTCGTGATCGTGCACGGGCGATTTAGCGGTTTCGGTGCTCCTGTGAATTGGATTGCCGCCGATATTGTGCGCATTCAAGACGGTATCCTGGTCGAGCATTGGGACGTCATTCAGGATGAAGCCACGGAAGAACAGGCGATAAGCAAGCGGCCCATGTTCGGAAAGACTTTCCCGACATACAAATGAGTCGGAGCGCCGGAAGTTCGCCACAGCTCAGCAACAACGGAGAAAAATGATGGCTAAAAAGCTCGAAGGTAAGATCGCCGTCGTCACCGGCGGCACAGAAGGGATTGGATTGGCTACGGCACAGCTTTTCGTCAAAGAGGGAGCCTATGTTTTCATCACGGGGCGTCGGCAGAAGGAACTCGACGAGGCCGTGAAGGCAATCGGGGGCAGCGTCTCTGGCGTGCAGGGAGACGTTGCCAAATTGGCCGACCTTGACCATCTTTACGAGACCATCGCTAAGGCGAAGGGGCAAATCGATATTGTTTTCGCCAACGCCGGTGTTGGCGAATTTGTTCCTTTTGGTGCCGTCACCGAAGAGCACTTCGACAAACTATTCAACATTAATGTGCGGGGAACACTGTTTACCGTGCAAAAGGCCTTACCGCTCCTCAAGGATGGAGGCTCTATCATTCTCAACGGCTCCGTCGCGAGCGTTAAGGGCACCGCCGCCTTCGGCGTCTACGCCGCGAGTAAGGCTGCAATCCGCTCTTTCGTGCGAACCTGGACTACGGATCTGAAGGACCGTCATATCCGCTCAAACGTCGTTAGTCCGGGTCCCATCAATACGCCACTGGCGAGTCGTCAATCTCCAGAAGTGATTGCGCGGATAGTCTCAACCATCCCGATGGGACGCATGGGGAAACCCGATGAAGTTGCCAAGGCGGCGTTGTTTCTAGCGTCGGATGACTCCAGTTTTGTTACGGGCATCGAACTATTTGTCGATGGTGGCAGAGCGCAGATCTAATCGATCAGCATGATCAAACGCCGATATCCCGACGACCTCTTCGCTGTTAGGAAGACGAAGGCAATCCCGTTCGAGTTCGTGCTGGATGAACTGGCCGGTGTCGAGCCCTGGACGCGGCCGATGTTTGGCTGCACAGCGGTCTACGTTGAGGAGAAAATCGTTTTCATTCTCCGCGACAAGAAGGATCGCGACGATGGCGTGTGGATCGCGACAACGGAGGAGCACCACGTCTCGCTCCGGCGCGAACTGCCGAACCTCCGCTCGATTACCGTGTTCGGCGTCGGCGGGAGTGGATGGCAGGTGCTCCCGGTCGACGCTGAGGATTTCCAGGAGAGCGTGCTCTTGGCCTGCGCGCTGGTGCGTGCGAGTGACCCGAGGATCGGCAAGGTGCCGAAGCCGAGGAGGAAGGCGGCAGGGCGCAGATCTAATCGTTCAGTGTGATTACTGCCGACTGAATAAAGAGTCATCAACACTGTAGGAACGACGTGAACGAACGTGATTGTTTCTGAACTATGAGGCTCTTCGAAGAACGTTTGCGAATGACGATAGCCCATAATCAAGACGGCCCTTGCATCGAACTGGAGCGCACTTTGCCAAGCGAAGTGGCTGCGATTTCTCCCTTCGTGGATAAGCTCATGCGATTGATCAGGAAGTGCGGCTGTGCCGCTGAGGGCGAGAACGACGTTGAGATCGCACTGCGCGAAGCCCTCGCAAACGCGATCGTTCATGGGAATCATGAGAACCCCGGAAAACACGTCCATGTTCGTTGCCGCTGTGAACTTAGTGAAATCTCAATCGCGGTAAAGGACGAGGGACGAGGATTTGACCTGAATAAGATAGCGGACCCGACGGCTCCCGAGAACAACGGATCCATTCATGGTCGTGGGATTTACCTGATGAAAGCGCTGATGGATGAAGTGCGCTTCGAAGATGGTGGGGTTGCCGTTCATATGCGAAAGAGCACCGGCAAAGCCGAAGCCAATGATGTCAAGAAGAGCTCGGTGAAGTAGGTCGGTCTCCGATGGCGATTCGAAAGCAATATCGAGAGCATCAATAGAAAGAGAAACCTTATGTCTGCGATTATCCAAGCCAACCCCATCGAGAAGTTGTCGCAAGAACCACTGCCAACCGGAGATTCGTGTGTCCTGATTATTTTTGGAGCTTCGGGCGATCTGACGAAACGGAAGCTGATCCCCGGTCTGTACAATCTCGCATGTGAGGGCTGCATGAACCCGCAATTCGAAGTTCTCGGGATCGGCCGCACCCCGATGAGTTCTGAAGAATTTCGCAAGAAGAACGGGGAGGCAGCCGCCAAGTCGAAAGACACGCGCGACTTCAGCGAGTCAGGATGGGAGGACTTTGAACAGCGGCTCCACTACATGGCAGGTGACATCAACGATCCGAACTTCTATTCGCAGTTGCGCGTTCGCCTGGGAGAGATGGAGAAGAATGGTTCGAGCCCAAACCACTTGTTCTATGTGTCGACGCCCGCGTCAGTAGCGGGACCCATCATTGAAGGGTTGGGAGCGGTTGGGTTGAACCGTCGCGACCATGGGTGGACACGAATTGTTTTGGAGAAGCCCTTCGGACGGGACTTGGAATCGGCAAACGTACTGAATGACGTGGTGCGCGGCGTATTCCACGAGAAAGCGGTATACCGGATTGACCACTATCTTGGCAAAGAAACAGTGCAGAACATCCTCGTCTTCCGCTTCAGCAATTCGCTCTTCGAACCGGTTTGGAACAGGAACTACATCGACTATGTGGAGATCACCGCGGCTGAAACGGTGGGAGTCGAAAACCGCGCAGCTTTCTATGAAGAGACGGGCGCCCTGCGCGATATGGTGGCGAACCATCTGCTTCAGTTGCTGGCGTTGACTGCGATGGAGCCGCCCATAGCGTTTGACGCGGACTCAGTGCGTGAACAGAAGGTGCAGGTATTTCGATCCATTCGACCGATGAGCGTCGAAGATGTAACCCGATTCACCGTTCGAGGACAGTATGGTTCCGGCATAATTGACGAGAAACGAGTACCAGGTTATCGGGAAGAGCCAGGCGTGAATCGCAACTCCGTAACGGAAACCTACGCGGCAGTAAGGTTTCAAATCGAGAACTGGCGTTGGGCTGGAGTTCCTTTTTACATCCGAACTGGTAAGCGTCTTGCACGAAACCTGACTGAGATCCGCGTGCATCTCAAACCCACGCCACAGGCCTTGTTTGCGACCACATCCTCGGTGATTGCACCGAATGTCATCACAATTAGCATTCAGCCCGATGAGGGAATATCGATCGCATTCGACGCGAAGCGACCAGGAACGCAGGTGCGTACAGTGACGGTTCACGCTAACTTCTCTTATCAATCGAGCTTTGGATCGAAGGGTCCGGTTGCGTACGAGACTCTGCTGCTCGATACGATGCGTGGCGATGCAACGCTATTTACGCGCCGAGACGAAGTAGAGGCGGAGTGGCGCATCATTACGCCGATTGAAGCAGCGTGGGCGAATTTACCGCTTCCAGACTTCCCCAATTATGCCGCGGGTAGCGAAGGACCTACCTCGTGGCATGACCTGCTCAAAATCCGGGCCAATGCTGCCGAACGGAGCGTTTCGGCACCCTTAAGGTTGGCATAGCTGAAGTGATCTGCCAAGCCTCACCCCAAACCTGAAACGGCCATTTCTAAACGCTCGTTGTTGTTCCAAACTTGCGGTACAAGGACGGTACACCAAAGTCTGTTACATCATGCTCTCAATGGTTCCTTACAGGCGCATTGCGGAGCGACCGCTGCCTTGTTCTTACAACGTGTTCCAGCATATCAGCGCCCTTTCACGGCGGAAACCGGTTCAAAAACTCTCGCGCGAACGCCAAATCATGAGGTTTGGGGTCGTCTCATCGCGTACAAGCAAGCCTGTCCACGGGGTATGGCTCTCCAAAGGAGGTGCATGGACAAAGTGGTTGTGCCCCGTTTCGGAAAAAGCGAGACTAGCCCTTCGAAGTCAGTGGAGATAAACCCGTTCGTTACCGACTGACTGCGACGGGTTGCCCGCCTACCGGCGTCTCAACGAGAGGAAGTCACTTCACATCCATCAGGAAACAGCGGATAGCCGATCGATTTGTGTTTCCTACATACTCTCGCCGTTGCAAGGCGATCGCCCACGGGGGGACACCAGGCAAATGGCCAGCTTTTTGCTCGGGAAATTTCCTTAAGAATCAATAATTTCCTGCTTCCACTCCGATTCCATCGCAATGCCACCGCTGAACCGGCCGCAACTGAAGGCAATGCTCGATGAGATCTTTGGGGCGCAGCCAATGCCGCATTGGTATGAGGTCTTTCGCGGCGTTAACCTCCCTTTTGGCGCCGCGCGTGACCCGCAGGAAGTCGTTAATGATCCGCAACTGCGAGCCAATGACATCATCGTTCGGCTAGTAGGAGCTGGCGAGAAGCTGACCTCGACCATCAACAGCCCTGTTCATGTTGCACTCGGACGAACCAGCCGACGTCAGCGGAAATGACATAGGACCCAACGCGCATGAGTTGCTCATGGCCTCGCTTGGAGCATGTGCGAATATGACTGTCCAAATGTACGCCGAGAGGCATCAGTATCCTCTTAAAGGTGTCCAAGCTGGCGTCTCCTGCACGAGGGTCCTCGCCGAGAATCCCCCTGGCTCCGATGCGAAGTTCGGAATGGTGGACCGATTGAGATGGACATCTCTTTTGCCGGGGAGCTGTCCGAGGAGCAGCGGAGCAGACTTCTGGAAATAGCGGGCAGATGTCCGGTCCATCGCATGCTAGTTCCCCAGGTTCAGATTCAGATTAGGCTGCTACTTCCTGCAACCACCCAACCGTGAGCGGCGTACTCAGGCACCTGGAGTTCAAGCTAATACGGACGGAACGCCAGATTTATGTCTTCAAAGGCGACCTGCACGACATTCTGCTTGGCGAATTGCGGCAGCTAAAACAAAAGCAGTATCCTGAAGGCGGGCCGTTTAATCGGATATCACAGAACCAGCCGAACGGCCTGAGTTATCTGTCAACGGGCCGAAGCCATTGCGAGTCCTGCAATGGGCTTCCGCATGCAATCGGCCGCGAACGAGCGATAACAGTTCGATCTAGAAGCAGCGTGGAAGGTCAGGCATGACGATTCAAGTTGCCAAAAGCATCCTGCTGGTTGTGAGCGCACTCTTTCCTATTTTGGACCCGATCGGGGGAGCCCCTGTGTTCCTGTTGTTGACGAGAGATTACCCGGCCGAGACACGCAGAGTGCTGGCTCGCCGCATCACGGTTAACAGTTTTGTACTGCTGATCGCGTCCTACACCATCGGATCGCATGTGCTCTCATTCTTTGGGATTTCGATTCCGGTTGTGCAGGTGGGTGGCGGACTCATTGTGATTTCGACGGGCTGGGCGATGTTGAATCAGAAGGATGGCGGTGACCGGGACGCAATCACCAGGCGAACGGTTACTTGCGCGGATGCCCTCAACCAGGCATTTTACCCACTAACATTGCCGTTGACGGTTGGCCCCGGCTCCATCTCGGTCGCGATTACTCTAGGGGCGAATGAAACGGTGCATAATTTGGGAGCAAACCTGTTGGCGCTTTTGGCGGCGGCGATTGGTTGTGCTCTCGTGGCGGCAACCGTTTATCCCTGTTACGCCTTTGCAGATCGGCTTGCGAGCGCCATGGGGGCGACTGGAATGAATGTAATTCTGAGGCTGTCCTCGTTTCTGCTGGTATGCATCGGCGTGCAGATCTTTTGGAACGGGGCGAGCAAGTTGCTTAGTTCATTGCCCCAGGTAACCGGTCTTGTCGGGTCGCATTGAGAGGAAGCGGGCAGCGGGAAAAATTCAAATCCTGATGCTCACCACTGCGGACTCTCCAGCGAACACCGCCAATCCCGGGCTTGCAAGACGTCTGGCACGGCAGCATCTTCTGTCACATCGATTCGACACTTCCCATATTTTTAACCGCGACACGCGAGTTCTCTTGGTGCCTCGATTTTACGGATTACGCTACGGTTCTGCTCCGGCTGCCGGAGATTTCGAACGACTTAAGAGGTCGTCCGCCTCTTGTAAGAGTCGTGTATGGGCCGAGAGGTTCCGGTTCAGCTGTCACGCCTTTTGGATGCCGCTGATTGAGTTGTGCGGTCACGGCTGAGATTCAGGCGTACGGCACCGTCAGCCACCTACTGCCGCTTGACTTCAGAATCAGCCCTCGGCAAGGACAGCGCTCGCATTTTCCAGGTCAAGCGATCCTGCGAGTGTGCACATCGTCGTGAGGCTGTGAGTCACTTTCCGAAGGCGGAATGTCCACACGAGAGCATTCCGGTAGACTCAACACAAAATCCGCACCGAATGCCTGGAACGGAGTAACTAGCAGGGCCTGGTTCTTGCAGCGCCGGCTCATGTTATAGCAAGATGGTTGACTCTGTCGCAGGAGTCGGTGATCCGAGCGTCTATGCGAACGCGTCCGGCTGACTCTTGCCGGTCGTGATCAGCTTGCCCAAATTCCCGCTTATCAGCGTTCCCCAGGCGTTTGAACAGCTGCCGTAGCATTCAAATCTGGGCACCAGGCCTTCGTGCGTGAAGCGGACTTCCGTTTTGCCGTCTTTTTCAGAGATATCAAAGACAATATCGGTACCGTTCCACTCACTCTTGTTTTTCGCAAAGCTCAGCTCGCTGTCTAATACATGCCAGACCACTTTCTTGCCAGGAACAAATTCTGTGACCCTTTGTTTGGAGCGGTGCACATCTTTATACCGGTAGGTGAACTCGGCGCCAAGCCTGCCGGCGTCACCCTCGATCTCTCCTGACCACCACCGATGAACATTGGTTATCGCTTTGAAAGCTTCTTCGGGAGACTGATCCACCGAAATGGTGGTAGAGAAGTTTTGATTTGTCATGACTAGTTCCTCTGTCCTTTCCGTCGTTGCCTGCGCCTGACCGGCGCGACCAAATCCTTACCCGAGGGCATTTACTGTGGCAAACACCACTCGTCTTTGATCTTGCAAAGCCGTGCAAGCATTCCTTCGTATTCCTTGGTAATCGCATCCCTTTCCGTTACGCCGCGAAACTGGATCATGTATCCATGCGGGCCATGCAGTATGAGAAACGGATACGGCGTATCCGGCCAGCGCCCATGCTCGCTGAAGTAATGCAGTTGCTCTGACGTTGGAGTTGCCGCACCCACTTCTTTGTTCGATACATTCGGTGCGTAGTACATCACGTGAGGGATGTTGGCCGTCGCTACCTTCTCCGTTTCATCTGGATTCACGTAAGTCCTGAGAATCGGAGACAACATGTATGACACCCCGGCTCGCTCGGGCGCCTTGTAGTAGTTTGTCCTGTAACGGTCTTGGATAACCCGCTTGAGTTCTTCGGGTGGAGTCCCCTCAGCCTGCATTTCTGCAGCATCAAAGAAAACCCGCATCTGCGCCTTGGCACCGGCTTCATCGAAGGAAATCGGGTAGAGAATGTCATCTCGATATGCCGTCAGCGGCCACGTCCCCCTGAACGTGTCGTCACCGCTTCGAGCAACAAGGGCATGGAATCCGTTCGTACCCTGGCGAGCGACTTCGAAGCCTTTGTCCGGATTTAAGACATACACAGTCGCATTATCCCGCAGGTGCGGTGGGAGGGCGCTAAGCGCCAGCTGAATCTCCAAATCTCGTGGCAAGGGCGCGAGTTTATTTGTGCCCCTGGCAGTCTCGTTGTTTTGCGCGCTCATTGTTAGCGAGAACAGTAGAGCCAGGGCTACTGAAATAGTCTGAACCTTTCTCATTTTTTGAGCTCCTTAGTTTCAAATGCACGTCGAATGTCTTTGGTCCTCGTTGCCGTTCTCGGGTTGACCCGGTGACCATGGGCTATATTTACCGCGGGGTGTCGAAAGAGTGGGAGTGACAAGTGTGGCGGGATTCCGATGGACTCGTTAATCACTGCTGCAGCACGTGCGCTCGCAGCAGGTGATCCTCTCGGAGCATTGAAGCGAGTCGCCTTGCGAGACGATCCGCCAGCGCTCGCACTTCGAGGCATCGCCATGGCGCAGCTCGGCGAATACGCGCGAGCAAAGGAACTGCTGCGGAGCGCTGCACGGGCCTTCGGTCCGAAAGAAGCCGTAGCCGGCTGAAGGTGTGTCGAGGCCGAGATCGCGCTGGCCTCGCGCGACCTCAGCTTCCCTGCGAAGACGCTCGACGCAGCGCGGGTGACGCTCGAAGAGCACGGTGACCGTCTGGATGCCGCGCATGTGCGCTATCTTGAAATAGCGGCGACTGCTCCTGATCGGGCGCCTCGACGAGGCGGAGCTTAACCTCGCGGACCTCGATCCAAGTCTTTTCCCGCCGGCCTCAAGGACTGCCCACGAACTTGTGCTTGCTGGGATCGCTATGCGGCGCCTCCGAACAAAGAGGCACGTGGTGCGCTGGCAAGAGATTGTAACGGCATCTGCTGGTGCTGTGGCTTTGACGGACTTCCGAATGCAAGTCCGGATTTAGGTCCGGTGAATACCGTGACCTCAAATGTTCGCCCTGAACCGGTTGAGGTAGTAGCCGTTGCCATCCTGTGGTCCGCTGCCCCGGTTGTAATTGCGGTAGACCTCATACCAACCGCGTAATTCTGCGCCGAAGGAGACGTACCACGATGGTCGTCCGAGCCCGATACACTTGAGTGGGTCCCAAAAGTCGTGACCCCCGTTCGCCTGGCGACACAAACCGCTCCAATCCTCCTCACTGCGATCCACTTGATAATCCGGCACGCCTAAGCTTCCCGCAGTCGCTTGCGGGCCGTCGGCATTCGAGACAGGCGAAGATTGCGCAATGGAAGAAGAAGGATGGGATTGCGCCCAGATTGGTACGGCCGCACTGAATGCAAGTGCAGCGGCCAACAATTGCTGCGCCCGCCGCGTTCCTCGTGAAGAACGGCAACGGTGGCAGCGGGCCGCTGCCGCCAGCCTGTCGGCGGGAGCACGCAACCCGGAGAGGAGTCTCACTCACTTTCCGAAGGCCTGGGCGATCTGGCCGACGAGTTTAGCCCAGCCCATGTCCATAGTCCCGTAGACCTCGCCGGCCTCCGGTCGCGCGTTGTCTTTGAGGATTTCCACCATCAAGGTCGTGTAGTCCGAGACAATGACGCCCGCCTGTAGCATGCGCAGGAGGCCAGCTTGCCGCTTGGTCTCGCTGAATGTTCCG
>Ga0210406_10001439_pt1 | contig 28988 bp, 18 predicted proteins | sample IncBWC30MmetaG_FD_155454 | JGI IMG/M metagenome (GOLD analysis project Ga0210406, IMG submission 155454) | Forest soil microbial communities from Barre Woods Harvard Forest LTER site, Petersham, Massachusetts, United States - Inc-BW-C-30-M | ecosystem: Environmental > Terrestrial > Soil >... | reverse complement strand
GTTGTCTTCAAATGGAAATACGAATTGGAGACTCTGCCGACAGAGTCTGTCGTGGCCTGACAGGGTTATTGCTATGTTATTTAGGAATCATTCTACTAGAAGCCCTGTCGCTTGCAAGGGTTACGTCGTAACAGCGGACGTGGGTAATACAAGATCGTACCCGTAACGCTGTGCGAGGTGATGAACTTACGATTCATTTTGCGCAACTCCCAGTAAACTCCCGCTAGACCTGTGTCACGGAATATCCGCCCACTTCGCCCTTTCCCGCTCCATCGGCGAATTAAAGACATCTGCGGCGAGGACAGCGGCGGCACATGATAGGGCATACGCTGGTCCGGATCTTTTGATGTGATTCGCCTGATCAGTTCGGAGGCATCACGGTCTCTAGGCACAATGGGTGGGGCGTCCAGCTTTTCCTCCACCAAGCGCCTCTTCCCGGTAGGTAGGTGAAGGAGAACTCCGTTCTTCTGGCGAACTCCTCCGTGGCAGGAGACACAGTTCTGCTTGAAAATAGGGCGGATGCCCCCGCTGAAATCTACTCGATCACGCGAAAACAACTCTCCTCTGGGCGGTGAAAGCAGAACGAACATTCCAATCGCGAGAATTCCTACACCAAATCTAATTGTACGAACCCAATATTTGGCGCGTATGAAACACAGTGGAAGCCTGACAATCCAATTTCCCAGTCAACGATCCCGGCCATTCACATCACAACAAAATCCGCCCTGTATTAGAACGAAATTCGCCCTGAGACCTGCATATTCCTGGGTGGAGTAACAGCTCCGTTCCACATCCCGAAGCTGGGGCTGGCAATGTCGGTGACGAAGGCGCTAAATCCGCCCCCAGTGTGTATCTGGTTAAAGTGATGAGCATTCAGAATATTGAATGCATCTCCACGCAATTCGAAAGTGACTCTCTCCCTGATGTGGAAGGCTTTCTTCAGCCCGAAGTCGAAGTCGCTATAACCTGGCTGGCGGATGTTTTGGGTAATACGTCCGTATCCTGTGGAGAAGTTAAAATCGCTTATAGGCTCAAACGCAGCCACGTTGAGAAGAGGCTTGCTTCGATCGAAGTGACTGACAGACTGGAGTAATGGATTGGCTCCCGGCAGCAGGCCAGGAAGACATGTCGCTTGCATCTGCCCTGGAATAGTGCAATTCGATGAATTAATTTCGAACGGCACTCCACCCTGGAAATGGTACACCCCCGTTACGGTCCAGGCACCGATGACACTATTGGCAATTCCCCCGCGGTTCAGCCAGTGTCGGCCAGACCCGAATGGCAATTGGTAAATATAAGTGAGGTTCAAAGACTGAGGAACATCCCACAGTGCGAACGATTTCTGCCTGCCAGCTTGCTGATATGGGTTAATGGAGTAACCACCGTTATTACCCGGGCTGCTCGCTGTGGAAAGCAGCTTCGCGTTCGTGTAGTTGAAAAGAGCCCACAATCCCGCGGAAAATCGGTGTTCGGCTTTCAGTTGAAAGGAATTGTACGTCGAGTTTCCCAAGGTCTCATTGGCTCCAGTAAGTCCGTTGCAATACTGAGGATATTGCACCAATGCCTGCGCCACGGACGCCGAACAACCCGTCATTATTGTAGCAAAATTCGGGAACGGCTCGTTAACACCGTCTACCGTCGTCGGCCCCCCGGGCTGGAATGTGTCAAACAACCGAGGACCTAAAGCCAAATATTTCGGATTCAACGCGTTCAACGGATTAAGCCCAGAGAGCAGGTGAGTGCCCTTGCTGCCTACATATGCAACCGTCATATAGGTGCTTGGATTGAATTGGTGCTCCACCGTCAAGTTGTATTGTTGCGAGTATGGTGACCGATTCCCATTGCGCGGACGATAAATCCCAACGTACGATCCATTGTCAATATTAGGAGTAATTTGGGGTGGTACCGGATAGTTCTGGGGTGGACCCTGACTGAGCAGGAAAGCCGCCTGCTGGCCGCCGAGCGAACTTCCCCAATTGGCATTCGTGTTATAGCCATCCTGGGCAATTTCGCCGGTGAAGTCTATGGCAACCGTAAAATCGTCATAGAGACCATAGCCGCCGCGCACTACTGTAGACGGCGTGACAGCGTATGAGATGCCAAGGCGCGGCGAATAGCCTTTCCACCAGATGGACTCCGGGTAGCTCACACCGGATCGACCCGGGCCTGATCCTGCAAAGGCGATGGCGCCGAGACGCCCCCCTACGCCTGGATTCGGTAAGTTGGGATCGAAATACGAGAAATGATCATTAGCTTCCTTCGGCGGTGGGTGGACCTCGAAGCGCAGGCCGGCATTGATGCTAAGCTTTGGCGTGGCATGCCAGGTATCACTCAGGAATCCTGCATAACCCCTCAGGAGAGAATCAAGATTGCGTGTCCCATAGTAGGTAACAGTGGCTGAATCTACTTGCTCGAGAAGAAAGCTGGCGATCGCGTTTCCACTGTTTATTCCTAGGAGACCGGTTTCGGTGGGCTGAAAGGTAAAAGTTCCCGCCTTACCCCCCGCAGGCGTCCAATTCTCCTGCGCGAAGTGGAGGTCTGCGCCAAAGTCAAGCGTGTGTTTTCCCTTGGTCAGATAGACCACATCATTGATGACATAGTTCGGTCCTAGCCACGGTTGGATGTTGGCACTGCCTGCGTCCGTTCCGAGAGTTTGAAACCCGTTGCCAAAGCTGATCGAGGGTGGATATGCATGGCTGGCAACGCCTGGGATTTGAGGTAGTTTGTTAGCGGAATTGCCATCAATTCCCCCGTTCCCATTGCCGTTGTCCTGGAAGCCAAATCCAAAATGATTTACCAGATGTTCATTGAAGGTGTGCTCGTAATTGATTCGGAACGCCGGATCATGGACCCATTGCGTACCGCTATTGCTGATCGGAACTGGAAGCTGCGTATAGTAGGCCTCAGGGGTCCAATAGTAATAGAACATTTCGGAGACGTGGTCCTTTTCGCCAATATAGGCATCAACCCTTTCCGTTATGTCGTAGGCTTTGTTTGCAAGAGGAGCAGGTGGAGCGATGTAGTTGTTCAGTGGCCCCGGAGAACTGAGCTGGGGTAAATATTGAAACCATTGTTTTGCCAGCGAGTTCTGCAACCTGGGGTCGGTCGCACAAATCACGTTTGGCTGGTTACCGTTGCAGCCCATGAATTGGGTACGAGTTGCCGGGTCGTAGACGGGAATCAGGTTACCCGTGCTCGGATCTGTCCAATCACTGAAGTCTCCCTTTTGCTCATTGGCCGATGGCAGAGACAGGGTTGATGTTGATACCCCTCCAGCTTTCGTATACCCTTCAAAGTTCCCGAAGAAATAGGTGCGCACCTTTGAGCCAACAAAGGGGAGCTTAAAGTGCCCGCCAATGCTGGCGCCGAAATCGTTCTCGACGTCCAGCGGTTTGCTGGAAGTGGGAACGCCCCAAGGCGTCCCATTAAATCCTGAATTCCGGTTATATTCGAAGGCGGTCCCGTGGTACGTGTCCGTTCCAGACTTAGTGTGCTCAATAGTTATGCCAGCCCCGCCTGAGTATTGTGCATCGTAGTTCGAGGTTGCTACTTGAAACTCGCTGAGGCTGTCTGGCGAGAGAGGAAACTCTCCCGCGGCGTCAGTGAGACCTGGAACGCCATTGGGCGTGTACATCGACATGCCGTCGACAACAAGGTTGCCGTTTTGTGCTTGGCCGCCATTGATCTGAGCCGCCCATACTTCTCCCGTCCCACGCGTAACGCCAGGCAAGAGGGTAGCAAAATTCGCAGCCGCACGTAGCCCCCCATTGACCTCCAGCGGAACATCTTGGATTACCTTCGGGTCGAGGCCCTGCCGGATTTCCGCGTTCTCAAAGTTCAAAGCCGTAGCTTCCCCCTTGACCTCGACTTTTTCAGTCATAGAGCCAACCCTCAACCTCACATTGACACGAACCGGGAATCCCGCACGCACGACGATGTCATCCTCCACAAAGACGGTAAATCCTTGCGCTGTGACTCTTAGCTGGTAATTTCCGGGCACCACCGCTGGGAACGTATAGTAGCCAGTTTTATCCGTGACAAATGTCGAGCTTGTTGCAGTCTCCTTCGAGACGAGGGCTGCATTAGCGCCCGGCACGACAGCACCTTGCGAATCGGTGATCAGTCCGTCGACTCCCGCATTGTTGATCTGCGATAGCAGCATGCGGCACGAGAATGCAACGAAGATCACGGCGCAAAAAGCTAATATTCGCCCCCGGCTAGTCATGGAAATCCTCCTCAAATGCGATTGTCGGGATTAGCTCTCAAAGGAGGCATTGTGCTGACGATGTTCGCAATGTGACCTATCGTCGCATAGCCACCCCTCCAACATATTTCACCCTCGATAATGGGAGCGTTCCCAAATTCCGATACACTTAATCATGCAAATTTGCGATCCGTCAAGAAAAAAAGACCAAAACCTTCAAACTTGGAGTAAAACGTGTTCGAGTTGGGGAAAACGAACGCCAATGCGAAAAGTAATAACGAATGCCAACGCGAAAAGTAAATTATGAATGGTGAGACGCCGTTAACGTTAAGAGTGCGAATCCCGCTCGCATTTACTTTGCGGCGGTTTTCCTTTTGCCAGCACACTCAATACCGTTGAGAAATACTGCCAGGGACACTTATATCGTCGGCAATGCGTGGAAGAACTGGCTGTTTACCAGGCAAATACGGATGAAGGCATTTCGGGTGTGGGCGAGGGGTTTTTGAACTATTTTGCTAAGACTTTTCAGACGGCAAATTTCATGAATTGGAACACTTAGTGCTCGGAATGGATTCCTTTCAGGTTGAAGTGAATCTCGCAGCGATCTCAGACAAAACCTCCCCTTCAGATCATTTCCAGGACAAGAAGATTCCAGTCTATGAATCCCTTGTGACTCAGGGGTGCCCCGGTATCGGGATGGTAGTACTCGTTCAGTGAGCCGCTTGCCTCAAGATCCCTCGACAGGAGAAGGAGAGTCTTATCGGCTAGGGCATTTGCTTCTTTCTTGTATCCATATCGCTGCAAGCCCTTCCACACGAAGTAATTCACGATGATCCAGACTGGCCCAAGCCAGTTGCTCGGATTGGAACTAAACTCCAGAGAGTACATGGTCTCGCGGGCCGAGAGCGACCTGGCGCCCCATCGAGCGCAGAGGCGGTCGTCCGCGAGATAGTTTGTGCTAACCAGTTTCTGCGCGTTCTGTTGAGGCGCGATGCCGCACCAGAGCGGCAGGAAGCCGGTAAACATCTGGACCCTCATTGGGAGGCATCTCCACGACAGGTCCATTCCTCGCGGCACGGTTGGGATGAGATCACGTCGCCGATCTACACATTGGACATCGACGGTGTAGTAGTAACTGTCTCTAGGATCCCAGCAGAACGTTTGGATCCGTTGCGCCAACTCTTCCGCCTGGCTTGAAAGCCGATCATGATCCGCCGAGCGTCCGAGGCGTAATGCGAGTTCTGCCGACGCTAAGAGATCCTGATAGAACAGGCAATTGAGAAGCAAGTTCGCCGAGGAAAAGAAAGGCCGGCCGAATGTAGTTGGATCATTGTCATCACCGATCGCGACATCATCGCTCCACACCAGCAGGCCAATCGAGGAAGAGTTGTGCCCAATCCAGGAATCGTAGAAGCGCAGAATCGAATCGAAATGTGGCCCCAACCAATTTGCATCCCCGCACTGATCACAGGCGAGCAGCCCAAGCTGACCGAAAACAGGTTTGGCCTGGTTTCTCGACCTCGAGTTCTTGCCCGGAACCGGGTCGTCTGCGGTCATCACGATTGGGATCTGCCCACCCGGTGAAGCGTGATCGAGAAAGTTTAAGAGACTTCCGGAGACGTGCTCGCACACCTTCTGTCTAAGCTGATCGTCATGAAGCAACGCCGCAATTCGAAAAAGTCCTTGGCTGGTCCAAAGTGTATCCCAGTCCCAGAGGTTAGTTGAGTACGCTTTGCCAGGCAGACTGGGCGCAACGCTTGGATGTTTCAAGATGCCCGCCGGATCTCGAAGGAGTTTCGGTGCACACTCCGCAAAATAGTGCAGCAATGCGTCAGAGGATCGCCCCCGCGCTTCTTGTGAGAGAATCGGTGAGTCTGAATCACCCTTCGAATCACCCGCAAAGCCATTCGGCGAAACTGAAAGTGCTCCCGAAGCCACCAATCCAGCCAAAACGCTTCGTCTTGAGATGTAGTTCAGATCCTTCATTCTGCTCCCGCTGCTCCTTAGGTCCTGCGTTTACCGATCGTTGCCGAATCGCGGCAACACAAACATTGCGCTTGTGCATCTCCGTCACGGATGCGCACGATCCTCGATTCTTTGACAAAGCCTTTGAACGGTGCATCTATTCTGGTTGACTCTTGAACCATTTTGCTTCGGCGGACGCTTTCTGTATGCGGAGAACCCGTTAGAAATGGCCACATTCGCTAATCGCGAAAAACGTCGAAGGTCACCTGCGCTGCGGGGCAGGGTTGTTGTGTCTGAACCCCTCTCCCCGCGCGCGTCCTCGCACTCACTCAGAATTACGCTGCGCTACAGGCGCCAACCAGAATCCGTTCTCTACCCTGCGGCACCGGTTTCGCTCTAAGGGCGCATTCGCGATCTTGCATTTAACAGACTAGAATTCATCCGCTCTACTCGACTCCGATGGACTCAATATTGGGTCCCGGGTCGCAGACCGATGAAAAGTTGAGCGCATTCTCAGTGCCGGTCCTGTCGAACATCGCGTCAATCCAAACCACCCCCAAGGCGTTGCCGCTTCCGGTGGGAGGGAACGCGATTCTAGTGGGAATCTGCCCGTTCACCCGTAGTTCGGCATAGCGGAGCGCCTTGTCAGGATTGGTGTAAGCAATTCGAACTCGGGCCATATGAACGCGAGAAGCCACGTGGGTAAAGCTAACCTCCTGGCCCTTGCGTACATCGCCGCCGACAGCAGTGTACACGGTCAGATTGCTTTCCCTGCCACGGACAACGACCATTGCCGCGTCGTCCGGCTGTACGGTGGCCGAGTAAGAAGAGTTGAAGGAGCCAAGATCTTTGCGGGCCCAAAGGTCTTTAACTGTGGCAGACGAAGAATTTTCCAGTCCAAGGTCGCCCCAATGCACGCTAATCGGGGCTGCATCGCCGGTCCGATTAAACAACAGGACAGCGCGTTCTCCGGGTGTCGAGAGGGGTTTGGACCACACCTCAAGGCCATCGCCATACGATGCCACCTTGACCGCCTGCAAGCCAAGAGAATCCTGGTCGACAGCTAGCACATCAGGATTGGTGAGCGTGGCAAGCGCAGCATTGCTCAAAGTGGTGAGATCGGCGCCCACCAGCAGCGGCGCCGCCGAAATTGCCCAAAGACTCATGTGAACCCGGTTCTGGGCATCGGTCAGGCCGGGCATGCCGACCACCATCATGTCGGGATCGTTGTAAAAGCCGGTGTGCTGAGCCTCGGGATGAATGCCCTGGTCGAAGTTGGACAGGACGTCGGAAAAGCTGGCCAGACGTCCGCTGTGCTGGTGGTGCGGGACGATGGGACCCACAATATCGCCGCTGGTACGCCAGATGTCTGCCGGCGCACCGCCTACGTTCGGCGCCCAGGTCCAGGGGCTGTTGTTGCCCCAATCGCAAAGTGAAAAGTAAAGACGATGGCCGGTAGCGGCCTCAGCTTTGGCGATGGCTCTGGCAATACCAGTATATTGAACAGCCGGATCGAGTTTCTCCTGGTTACCGCCACACCAGTCCACCTTCACATAGTCGAATCCCCAACTGGCGAATTGCAAAAAGTCCTGTTCGTAATGGCCTTCGCTGCCAACGTGCTGGTAGACAGGACCAAGGTCCGGGTGCAGGCTGCAGCCCTCCATCCCCGCATCCGTGTAGATGCCCGCCTTCAGTCCCAATCCGTGAATGTAGCGGACGATGTTGGCCATGTCTCCCGCACGCTCGCCGGTAGCCAGCGCTGGCCAAGCCTTGGCATCGACCAAGATGTTGCCCTCCGCATCGCGCGTTCCGAGCCACCAGCCCTCGTCGATGTTGACATATTGATAGCCCGACTTCGCCATGCCGTTTGAGACCATGGCCTTGGCCTGATCCATGATGATCCGGGAGTCGACGGTGTTTGAAAAGCTGTTCCAGGAAGACCAGCCCATCGGCGGAGGAGTGACAGGAATCTGCTTCGCGACACTCTGTCCTTGCACGTTGCAAGACAGGCACAAAACTGTGCCAGTGATTATCAGACGAAGCGACTGCGCGCCCCGCTTTGCTTTCCAGTCCCGGAGTTTCCGCATTTATATCTCCATTGCAATTGAGAAACCGTCATCTTTGCGCGCCGCGCTTACCGAGTTTCCATTGTGCCACTCGGATACGGAACCATTCATCCAAGTCAGCGATTACAATTTCGACTCGCCGCGCTTCCCGGCTGGAGGTCGGATTTGGCGGTTAACATTAAAGGGGAGGACCCCCGGCTCCAAGTCTTCGACATGGCGACGTCACTCAAAGTTCTACCGCGACACACAGCGCAATGGTCGTGAAACTGAACCTCATCTGGTTAGTAAGAGGCTCGAATTTGACGTCCCTTTGCAGCTTAGCGACTATAGGTGCGGCACTTGCAAGAGACTCCTTGTTTCCTCCGTTTGCCGCGAGCGAGCTCTGGGTGAAAGTGAGTGTGGCTGCCGATGCTGTAATGCCCGTTACGTTTCGATTCACATGTTCTCCAACGCTCATACAAACAGATGAAATTATGCCCGATACTTCTTGCCTGCTGGTTCACGAAGCAATACTTGATTCAGAAACGCAATCGGGCTCTGTAAGCCCATCTTCACACTGGACTAACGGATCGTCGTGCTCAATGCTCAAATGCTCAACACATAGTCGTAACCTACCTCCCGCAAGGCGCTCGCAATATCACACCAGCTCGCGAGTCCATGCCTCGAGCCTACGGTACGAAAACTTCAAGATCGCTGTGCGACCTCCTCATAAAGTTTGCCATCAAAACTCCGATTTTTTCGACCAATCCCACACTTTTCCAGCGTGTAAAGAAGTCGAAAACTCATTGTCTTCGGAAAGTCCGTTGGGCTGCGCGATCTCCTTCAGCGGGAGGGCCTCCCCGGCAGAACGGAACGCAGACAGAATCCTCGAAGAATGGATAACCGAATTGGATACGGATATCTGCCTCGCGATTCGCGATTCGCGCTTCATAGCGCCGGTTACTATAGCAGAAAACCAAAGTCAAGCGTTCTGACGAAACCTAGGAGAATTTGTTTTACCACATCAAGTCGCCGACAAGAGTGCCATTTACAGTGTTCCCCGCGGTTTCCGACGCGATCCATCGTATTTCGCAATGCGAACACTAGAATAATATCAACTCGCCGGAATTTCGAAAGAGCACGCGATGTCGCCAGAACAACAGAAGGCTGCAATCGAAGAGTTCGACCTGCGCAACGGTATCGGTATAGCCATTCTCTCCGGCGTGATGAGCGCATGCTTTGCGTATGGACTGGCCGCCGGAGATCCGATCAAGGCCCTAACATTGCAACATGGCACTCCGGTTCTTTGGCTAGGATTGCCAGTGCTGGTGGTGGTCCTGATCGGCGGCTTTGCTACAAACTTCATTTGGTGTCTGATCTTGTTGATTCGTAACAAGCCCGGCGATCAGTTCTTTACGTCACGTTCACGCGCGACTTTTTCGCACGATGAGATCATCATGGAGACCGCAGTTGATGCCCCAGCCGCGAAACGGTGGAACATATTTCCTCCTCTCACCAAGCGCAGGTTCAGTTGCTTGAGGCTCCTCCTGCATTACGACAAGACGAAAAGCGCGCGCCCATGCTCCGCAACTATCTTCTCTGCGCACTCGCGGGAACGACCTGGTACTTTCAATTCTTCTTCCACACCACGGGGAAGCGCGATGGGGCGTTACAAATTTTCCAGTTGGACGCTTCACATGGCCAGCATCATTATCTTCAGCACTCTTTGTGGGGATTGGCTTCAAGGAATGGAAAGGCGCCGGCACCCGTGCGGGACAGTTGGTCGCATAGTCTCTTTTCCTGCTGGTCGCGTCAACTGTCATCGTTGGCTCTGGCAATTACTTAGGCCTGGGCAGCGCGGGGCAATACTCTTTGCGAAAAATCACCAAAGAAAATGCTGAGAATTAATCCTCGATCGCCGCAGCCAACGCCACCAGGTTGGCGCAAAGAATTGCGTCCCTTAATGGAACTCCCGTGGTCCGGCGCCCACTGTGCTGTTGGAATTGGCCACGCGGCCGGCACACTTCGGAAATTCGCCCGCATCTGTGTAGTCTCAGTGTCTGAGACAGACAGGCGGTAGTGGTAGGTTTGTTGCGGGTTCTTTGAACCTTGCGGCGCACGATTTGTTGCACGTTTTGCATTGCGAAATATTAGAAAACAAGTTGACGATACTTTTCTTCGATGAGAATAATACCTGCCCGGCTAGGTCAGGGTTGCGCAAAGCGTCCGGCTCTTGAGCAACACCTCTGAGTTATGAAAATTCCATCGGGGCAGCCGCACATGAAAATTCGGAACTTCTTTTCGTTGTTTCTGGTCTCGCTCATCTCCTTCTCATGTCTGACCACGCCGGCTCATGCGCAATACTCGAAAGTCGATCTCGAAGCTGGATTCCACGATCCTCCTGAATCCGCCAAGCCGCGCGTTTGGTGGCACTGGATGAACGGAAACATTACGAAAGAAGGCATCAAGCTCGATCTCGTGTGGATGCATCGTGTCGGAATCGGTGGCTTCCAGAATTTTGATGCTGCCCTCAACACGCCGAAACTCGTGGACCAGCAGCTGGTCTACATGACCCCGGAATGGAAGGATGCATTCCGATATGCCACTACGCTCGCGGATCAACTCGGCATGGAAGAGGCGATCGCCGGATCTCCGGGGTGGAGTGAATCCGGCGGGCCTTGGGTGAAACCGAGCCAAGGCATGAAAAAAGTGGTATGGAGCGAGACCAGAGTCGAAGGCGACAAGCCATTCACAGGGACACTTCCTCATCCACCGACCGTGAGTGGACCTTTCCAGAATATTCCACTCTTCGATTCTCAGGCCGCTAGGAGTGGTCAGCGGCAGCCCGTAAGGCCGGAATTTTACGAGGATTCGGCCGTAATCGGTTATCGCGCGCGTACAACTGACGTCCCGATTTCTTCGCTTCATCCCAAGATCACGTCCAGCAGTGGAGAGATTGATGTGTCTCTTCTGACTGACGGTGATCTGGCCAAGACAACTCAGCTTCCCAAAGCTCCGGTTGGAGAGCAGGCTTGGATCCAGTACGAGTTTCCTTTTCCCCAAACAATGCACGCTGTGACCCTGATGCTCAATGATCCCGCGGCGGCAGCAGCCAACACGATTGCGGAGGTGGAAGCCAGCGAGGACGGCCAAGCCTTTCAAAAGTTGGCCGATATTCCAAATGACGGTGGCGTGGAACACACCATCGCATATCCAGCGGCGACGGCGCGATTCTTTCGCGTTGTTTTTATCGACAAGCCTCCCACAGGTGGGGGCGGGTTCCACTTTGACGTAGAAAATCCCTTCGGCAATTTTGGTTCGGCGAAGCCCGATCCCAATTTCGAGATTTCAGAACTGGTGCTCCATTCCGCTCCACGCATCAGCCGCTTTGAGGAGAAGGCCGGATTCGCGAATCTTCCGAGTTTTGATCAGTTCCCAACGCCTCCGGTATCTCCAGCCGATGCAATTCGAAAAGAAGACGTCGTTGACCTGACTTCCAAAATGCAGGCAGACGGCACACTCAACTGGATGCCACCTTCCGGAAATTGGGTAATCTTGCGCTTTGGCTACTCGCTGCTGGGAATTACCAATCATCCGGCGTCAACTGAAGCTACCGGACTCGAGGTGGACAAGCTCAATCCGGACGATGTGAAGCAGTACATGAATACATATCTCGATAACTACAAGACAGCCGTTGGCGACTTGATGGGTAAGCGCGGGTTACAGTACGTCGTCAACGATAGTTGGGAAGCCGGAGCGCAAAACTGGACGGACAACCTCATCGCGGAATTCACAAAACGTCGCGGCTACGACCCGCGCCCGTGGATGCCAGTTCTAACTGGCCGGATCATTGAGAGCTCACAAGCCAGCGAAGGTTTTCTCTGGGACTTTCGTGAAACGCTTGGTGACATGCTGGCCGAATACCACTACGACCAACTCACGAAAATGTTGCACGAACGCGACATGGGGCATTACGGCGAATCGCACGAAGGAGGACGCGCGTTTATCGGCGACGGCATGCAGGTCAAGCGCAGCAACGACGTACCCATGTCGGCGATGTGGACGGAAAGGCCCGGCGTCAATATCGAGTCGTATGTATCCGACGCCGACATTCGCGAATCGGCATCTGTTGCACACATTTATGGTCAGAACCTCGTGGCTGCAGAATCCATGACCGCGTATGCGGGCGCGTGGGCATGGTCTCCCGCAACCCTGAAGCCCACCGCCGATAAAGAACTCGCAATGGGGTTGAACCGTTTCGTAATTCACACTTCAGTTCATCAGCCTCTTCTTGATGAGAAACCCGGACTCTCACTCGGTCCATTCGGACAATGGTTCACGCGCAACGAAACTTGGGCCGAGCAAGCCAAACCCTGGATTACGTATTTGGCGCGCAACTCGTATCTCCTCCAACAAGGAAGGTTCGTCGCAGACATTGTTTATTACTACGGAGAAGACACGAACCTTACGGCGTTGTTCTCGCGTAGCGCTCCAGAGATCCCTGATGGTTACAATTTCGATTACGTCAACGCAGACGCGCTGGTGCACGTTCTCACCGTCGAGAATGGTCAACTAGCAACGCCAAGTGGGATGCGCTATCGCTTGCTTGCACTCGATCCCCATAGTCAGCATATGTCCTTACCGGTGTTACGCAAGCTCCGCTCCCTAGTTCAGGCAGGAGCGGTCGTGTGTGGGCCAAAACCGACTGATACGCCCAGCCTCGCAGACGATCAAAATGAATTTCATCAACTAGCCGATCAGTTGTGGGGTACCGGCGAAGGCATTTCTCTAGGAAAGGGTAAGGTCTTCGGCAACCGAACAATGGGTGAGGTGCTTCAGGAAATTCACGTACCCCCAGACTTCCTCTACACCAGACCGCAGGCCGATACAAATCTGCTCTTTGTTCATCGCAAAATAAAGAACGGCGACTTCTACTTCGTCGATAATCGAACTGATCGGGTTGAAAATCTGAGCGCGACATTTCGGGTTGTGGGAAAACAGGCCGAGCTTTGGCAAGCTGATACGGGCAAGATCGAACCGGCTTCTTATTACAGAGCTAACGGGCACACGACCGTGCCATTGTCCCTTGCTCCGTGGGAAACATTGTTCGTTGTGTTTCGCAAGCCGTCGCAAGCGCCTTCGCGGACGCTGCCGCGAACTATAGAGACTCTCCTTGAGACAATCGACGGGCCTTGGGACGTGAGTTTCGAACCTGATCGCGGAGCGCCCGACAAAGCCACCTTGAAAAAGTTGATCGCTTGGAATGACCATTCTGACCCAGGCATAAAATATTTTTCCGGAACCGCCACTTACACCAAATCCTTTCGGGCGGCCACGGAATGGTTCGGGCCCAGCAACAATCTGTGGATTGATCTTGGCACTGTAAGAAATCTCGCTGAGGTATCTGTAAACGGAAAACCTCTAGGACTTCTATGGAAAGAGCCGTTCCGAATCAATCTCACCGCTGCCCTGAAGCCTGGCGCAAATACTTTGCAAGTGAGAGTGACAAACGGCTGGGCGAATCGCATTATCGGCGACCGTCAGCCGGACGTGACGAAAACCTACACCTTCACTTCTCCAATATTCTATACAGCCGGCTCGGCGCTTTGGCCTTCAGGATTGATCGGTCCGGTCCAGATCGTTCAATCCCGGACTCTCGTGCCGAAATGAGACTTGCAAGCACTCATTCTCTAACAGCAGCGCAGAATGCGATAACTCTCTCGGATGTTTGTACCAACCCGAGAAATCTTCAGGTGTCTGGCAGGTTGAATTTCTGAAGTCTGAAGGAACTGGAAGGCTGGACTAGGGATGCGTTTCTTTTCAGCGGGAAGGGTACGTTGTACAGGGACCAAGTAGCGGCAATCATTGCCGAATTGCGGCTATCATTCAAATTCTGGCCTCGCGGCAATGTCGCGCAGGATTACCGTCGGGAATGGGGCATCTGCCCGCGCGACGTGAGGCCGGTGTGGACCAACCGAGCCTGGAGTAATGCGCCCGAGCCGAAGGATCTCGGTACCGATGAGTTCCTCGGGCTATGCACTCGCGTGCATGCTCAACCTCGATCACTGTTAACGTCAGGGGCTGCTGCTTGGGTGGAGCGACAACGGCGGGGTCCCCGGGAAGGCCGGGTGGCGGAGGGTGAACCGATAGGGGCCCGGGACACATACTCAGGACCTGGCTGGAGGCATCAATTCCGAACTAAGGTTTTAATGGCTTACTTCCGGGCGGGGGACAGCGGGCCGTCATTGTCGACAATTTCTCTCCCCATGGCGAAGCAGTTTTCGCGGTCGCCCTGAAATGCGAACACCCAGCGCTTGAATTGCTTTGGGAATGCTTCTTTAGTCGCCCTATAGAATTGGTAACAGTAATAGTTAATGGCCCCTCCGTTCACCCAGGTTTCCCATTCGCGTACCGCTGGAGTCACAAACCCGATTCCGATGTTGGTTTTTTGGTCTCGAATCCCCCAGATTTGGTGCTTCTTATACACACAGGCATTCATGTCCGCGCCCGCATACTCGAAAAAATATCTGAGGAAATGTCCTTCCAAGCCTGTATGGTCGGGCAGGGCGGTAACCGCTCCGGAGATTTCCTTGTATTTGGCGTCTGTAAGATCTCGCTTGGTGCCATATACGCATAGCGCAAAGGAACAAGAGTCTTCCCCAGGCATACCGATATCTGTGTAATCAACGAAAGGGTGCTCTTCGTATTCGATTTCAAGAACAGGGTTTTTTTTATAGACGCGGTCCCATTTTCTTAAGACGGCCGTTTTTATTTTTCTATTCGGGTTGTTAAATCCCTCCCATTCTATGCCTGAATCCTGCATTTCCACCCGAGCTTCGACGTAGTTTTCCGTCTCTTTTGTCTTGCGAAATACTTGCGGCTTCTTACTGAGATTCAGTGCTGGGCCATACTCCCAAGTATCGAGAAGGCTGGCTAATCCGACGCGTTTCTGCTTCCACACCATTTGGACAATACAATAGCTCGGTAGATAGGGCGGAGGTATACTATGCCAATAATAGGGCCCATAGCCGATTTTCAGGCTTTCCGTTTCGATGACATTATTTTCTTCGTCAACGTCCAACCAGGTCTTAGGGGAGATCGTCTCGGTCTTGTGCTGGGGGCCGGCGGCGAAGACCACAGGAGTGCTTAACCCCAGCAAGGAAGCCGACGCCAGCGCCACCCCGGCCCCGGCAACGCTTCCCAGCAGTTCGCGCCGATTCAGGAGGTCCCTGTTCGTTGGGGGCACGCTCAGCGATCGTTGATGATATTTACCCATGGCGTACTATACGAACCTTGTTCGATGCCATCGTGGTTGGGACCGGCGCCGGCATCGCCATGAAAATGCTGTGCGAGGCTGCCCTGAGCCTTTGCGCTGAACTCTGGCCCTCGCACCCAGCCTATTGAAGACCCCGCAATACGCGATACCATCCGGTATTATTGCTCGAAAAAACAAAGTATAGTCTCGCCTCAGGGATAATTCACCACCGATCCTTATCTCACATCTGGCCGTTCGGGGATCACTGACCGACGATGTTACCGCCACTGGACGGGCATGCTGCAGCCGCTTGAAAGTGCGATCATAATCGACGGCGCTACTTAACCGGATCATGGCGAGGTCTCTGCACGAACAGGCATTGCAACAGATCGAACCGGTCGTCTTTCTTTCCCGCACGGTTTATGAATTCGAAGGAGCGGGCGTTCACGTCACCCTCACAAGTCTCAGCCGCTTCCGCCGCCCAATCTGGAGCTTCCCGTCCTGTGACCTACCTGATCCCGGAAAGTCGTTTCGTAGGATGGGCGCGCATGCGGTTTCCGTCTTTTACGCCAACTCCGCGCAACGGGTGCCTTCCCGGGCGGGACCCCGCCGTTGTCGACGATCATTTTGCCGATGGAGTCAATCTCATCTGGCCCGCCCGTGACCGCATAGAACCATTGCGTATTTCCCGTTTGGGCGCTCCACCCAGTACCGACAGCATCGTGCAGCCAGAATTTGATGTCCTTGTATCCGTTGGGATGAAACTTATTGTAGATTGTGTAGTCGGACAAAGACATGGCAAAGCCGACACCTTCATGGTTTCTGACATTGTAAACTCCCATAATGTAGTAGCCTTTGTAAACACAGGCTTCAAGAGTGGTGCCGAACTTCGGAAGTAGTGCGCTGAGTAAATCACTTTTCGTCGCCTCCCTTGCTTTGATCCAATCATCGTGCGTAATACCGGGTGCGCCGTGAATGAAGAAGTTCGCGTCCTCTCGGTTCGTAAATTCGCCCGGCCGGAATGAAAAATTCCATGTGCCGCCCTGGTTCAGGACACTGTATATTTCCATGACCGGGTACGCCCGATAGTACCGCACTTGCAGGATTTGCCAATCCTTGTGTGGAGGAGTGTTTGCTGTGCTGCGGTTGATTTGGATTTCGACATAATCGTTGGTGATCGCTAGTGTCTTGAATGTGTCGATCCACCCCACAAACGCGTTGTCCGAGGTGTATGTTTCACTAGAACCGATCTTCGCCACATTCGACTCTTGAGGATCAGGGTTGTATAGTTGGTCATGATTCGTAGATTTAATCAGCATTTTGGTCACTCCGGAAATTCCATAACTTCCGGTTCCATGTGCTATGGGATATTCGGCCATTCTCGGGTCTGTCCACTGCCAGATCATCTGCGGGGTTTCGACATATCGTCGCGCCTCGTCAATCGTGTACCACGTTTTTGTCTGAGGCGATTTCGGATGAGTCTTGCCCGATACCGGGCACGAACACACCAAGCTGGCCACTAAAGCGATTAAGGTTTTTCTGACCCTCATGTATCCCTTCAATCGGAAGATGCGAAACCGAGGCTTCACCGCTTCCCGCAGGAGTAGTAGCAACGCAATGCAGCTGTTCTCAGTGCAATCCCTTTCAGTGCAAATCGAGCGTATGCGTTTGCGCGCCCGCAGTAAATAGAATCGGAGTCCATTCCTGATGCAAAACTCCGGTCTTTTTGCCGTCTACCCAGATTGCTGAAGACTTCATTTTCGCCAGCATCCAATCAGAAACGTGCAGGTTCCAATCGGATTGCTTGGCGATCAAAGCACGGCAATAATGAGGATCGTAGTTAATAGCAAGCTTAAGGTCATCTTCACCAGAACCAGGCAAAGTTCGAATGTCCGCATGCTGATAGCCGATGTACTCGTCCAAACCGACGAAATGATGATCGGGATATTTGTCAAAAACCTTGGCAAAGGCAGTGGGATCATCAGTGATGCCGCGATCGTGCCCGTCAGGCGGCGAGGGCAATAGGAGAGGCACATCATCGCTGCCGAGGAAATCAGTGTTAGGACCCGGACTTTCAACAGCCAGATCTTTCCCGAGATATGTTCCGTCTAAATTGTTCAATTCATAACCGTATCCCTCTTCTGCTGCGAGCCGCCAAGTATTCTTATCGGGGCCTTTTGAAACACTGCTGCCCCCAGCGACGAAATCCAGCGGATCAATGCCAAACTCTGCCTTCAGCCAATCTCTGGACTGTTGCATGTAGAATTTTTGCTCTGCGGCAGGTATCTCCTTGTCGCGTCCTGCGTCGTAGAATTCGCGGTACCAGCCGTCTTCCGCGCGCTCGTCGCTTATGCCCGATCCCCACCAGGGGCCGGGCGGCGAAGTGAGATCCGGTTGCATATGCGTCCAGCCGTGACTTTCGATTTCAAAAACTCCGGCGGCAATGCCCTCATCCAAACCCTTCTTCGTCGAAACATAATCCTGTTTGGTGCCAAATTCATCGGTGAACTGCTGGTGCCAGGTCGGCACGGTGCGGCGCTGTGCATCGTCCACAAAACCCGGGACAATGTTGAGAGATAGCACGGCATGATGGGCTTTCAGCGGCTCGATTGTGTAGCGCTCGATCTCTTCCTGCGTAAGTTCAGGATGGCGCCAGTGTTCCGACCACGCATTATGCGCAGCTCCGAAGTCGTCCATAAACATCACAATGTCATTGGTCCAGGTTTTCACCAGGGCGTAGCCGATTGCCTCGGTAACCGCGCGGCGCAAAGCAGTGCGCAACTGCTGGTACCGCGATATCTCATCTATGTGACCACCGATCCAAGTCGCGCGCGTATCGTCGGAGATTTTCTGTTCCGTAATTTCCGGCATGCCTCCGGAATTCGCCAAGGGCTGCGCACCGGTTAGCTCAACCTGCACGCGGTGCATGTAATCGTAAGAACCATTGCGGCTGCGGCCTTCCGGGCGAAGGTCAGGGCCAAGTCCGCGCAGAAGAAACAACTTGCCCTCCACCATCTGGTGCGAGCTGTGCTCGTACTCGCCCTTGTAGCGAATGCCCAGCAGCCTCTGGATTTCTGGCTGCTGGACACGATCCCCAATGGCGATCAGTGAAATATGGAGTTTCTCGACAGCTTCTGTCACCAAAGCTTGGTCGCTCGCAGAAAGTGAGTTGCCGGGTACATCCCACAGGATCGCACAATAGCGGGTGTGGCCGTCAAAATCAGTGAACTGATTGGGGTCCATGATGGTCTGATCGAGCCGGAGAATATCAAACGGAATTCCCCAAGACTTAAACATTGTCACTATGGTTTGGAACTCACTCCCGCCGCTGAGCAAGAAACTGCGTGGATCCTTCCACTGGTCCGAAATGACGAGCAAAACCCGGTACGGCTTGACCTGAGTCGTACCATAGGTTGAAAGAAAAAACAGGAACGAGGCAAACAACGTCCGTTTCGCCAATTTTAAGAGCATGAAGACCCCCGGGACTACGCCAAAATGCGCGCAGACGTTCCCGGCCGGGGCCTTGCGGAAATCATCCTCCGGGCAATCCTAGACCCGCTGCGCTTCAAACCAAACTATCGTACTTCAAGCTGCGGCGCGTTAAGATGTGTAGCGGTCGAAAACTTGGTTCCGCAATTTAAAAGTCAGACCGCTGAAGCCAAGGCGGTCTCACGGCGTCTTCTGCGTCGGATGCTCTGATTTTCTCCTGCGACGTAATCCTCCGAAGACGCTCGCACACGAATCGTTCGATTAACTCCGTAAACATTCATGACGTTGGTTGTCCATATTGGCCCGATTCATCCTGCCCAGCGTCTGGCGGGACATAGTCATCCCGCTGATCTCCTTCCCCTCGCCACTGGCTCGCAACGTTTGCACAAAAAATCAACTCCGGCAAAGTAAACGTGGGTTCGATTGTTGCTCTTAACGTTACGGCGCTGTCAGCCCACGCGCACTTACTTCCTGCGCGTACCATAGGACGGCATATGCTAAGGGGACGCAAGGTAGGCTAATGCGTATGCGGACCTACTATTACTATTAGGATTCCAATATGCGCGGAGCGCGTGCGAACCCCAGAGCAGTGCTCGGATAAGGAAGCAATTATGCGGAAGTGGACTTTCATTAGCTTGGAGCTGAAAAAAGAACAACTGCTTCGGGGCGCGGCGCCCCTGTGCCGCACTTTTGTTTTCTTAATATTGGCGTCGATGTCCGCCGCGGCAAGTGCAGAGGCACTCGGAACCCTCCGAATAAGCCTGGTGGACAAAGTGTCGGGCATTCCAACTCCCGCACGCGTCGAAGTGCTCGACGCCCAGGGCAACGGTTACGTTGCGGAGGATGCTTTGCCCGTCGACGGGGAGTGCATGGATCGAGATATTCCGGCCGATTACACCATGGAGCGCGCCATTGCCGTAATGTCCAAGAAGTTTGTTAACCCTATTACCGACATCATCGAGTTTTATTCGGTGGGAAAATCGTTCCTTTTTCTGCCTCCCGGGGACTACAAGTTGACCGTTCGCAAGGGCCCAGAATTCCTAGTGCAAAAGCGTTATGTTCACATTAACGCCGATGAAATAGTTGACTTGGAAGTGCCCATGTCGCGCTGGATCAACCCGTCGGCGGAGGGCTGGTATAGTGCCGACGACCACCTGCACATTGCCCGGCCGGTAAAGGAGGTGAACCCGTTCATCTCGAAATGGATGCAGGCGGAAGACGTGCATGTGGCCAACCTGCTGGAGTGGGGTTTGGTGAGGCATTTTCACAACGCCCTGCAGTATGCCTTTGGAGAGCCAGGCCAGTATCGCGAAGGTGATTATCTGCTGGCCGCGGGACAAGAGAACCCCCGCACCCACTTTCGAGGCCACGCGATCATTCTGGGAGGAAAAACCCCCATTAATTTTCCGGAAGCGTATGTGATCTATCAACTGTTTTGGGAAGAAGCGGAGCGTCAAGGAGCTTTGAAAGGTTATGCCCACTTCGGAACATGGTTCAGCGCAGATTCCGGCCTTTCCGTGGACCTTCCCGGGAAGCTGATCAACTTTATCGAGGTGCTTCAATTCGAGCGTGGAATCTATGATGTCTGGTACGACACGCTCAACATGGGCTTCCGGATGACGCCCACGGCGGGAACGGATTACCCTTGCGGCCAAAGCAACATTCCCGGACGGGAACGGTTTTACACGCAAGTGGTGGGGCCGCTCACCTATGAGTCGTGGTTGGACGGCGTGCGCAAAGGCCGGACCTTCGTCACCAATGGGCCCATGCTGGATTTCCATATCAACGGCAAAGGAATCGGAGATGAAGTTCTCTTGAAGAAGCCGGGAACCGCTCTGCTGGAAGGTCGCGTGCGCTTCGATTTGAATCACGATGACGTGGACCACCTGGACGTGATCATCAACGGAGCCACCGTCAAGAGTTTCCCCAAGGGGTCGCACCCCGGTGAAATCAGCTTTCAGCTTCCTTATGAATTCACTTCGACATCATGGGTTGCGTTAAAGGCGGTAGGAGGGATGACGGACGAAGTGACGAGGTTCCCTCCTCCCCCCCCGCAGCCGGGCTCGCAAGCCCACACCGCTGCCATCTACGTCACGATTCAAGGCGCGCCACCGCTATCGGCCCAACCTGCGGCGAAGCTCTTGGCACGCAAGTGGCTTGCCAAGCTGGAAAGCTTGGAAGCGAGTTTTGCGGACGACCAGATCCAAAAGCTCGCTGGCGCGGTAGACACAAATGACGGCGTGGATTTGGAATCCCTGCACAAGAATCGCGCAGCTCTGCTCAAGGCGATTCAGGATGCGAAGCGATATTTTGCCCAAATGGCGCGCTGAAATCCTGGGTATCGCCGCCAAGCTAAGGCTCCTTATCAGCGAAAGGAGGTGCAAAATATTGAGAGAACCTTTGAGGCTGGGTTCTTGTGGGTTCCCACTGTGGGTCTCATCGGCTATCTATTCAAGTCCCTCGAACTTACGAATAGGGGAGGCGTAGGAGATGTCGTCATCGTGCCAAAATCGAGGATGGTGCGAGCGCGCCGATCACCCAATCGCGATCGATTGCGTGTTTGCAATCGAACTCAGGAAATGGGTTTGCTCCGTATCTTGCTGACGGTCTCCCATTGCGCGCGCTGGCAATGTTGTGGTGGAAGGTCCTTTAAAATCTGTTCCAGATCGTCTACGACCATCTGGCCCATCCGTGGCCAGATTTCAGGGATGTTCCCTGACCGATGGGCTTGAAGCAGCGTGTTTGGGGTGACACGTGCGCGATGTCCTGGAGGAATTGGCTCCTCCGGCCACACATCGATGGCAGCCCGGATGTGTCCGGACCCTGCGGCATCGAGCAATGCATCGAAGTTCACGATGGCTGCTCGGCTGGCGAGCACGACAACAGCGCCCTGTGGCATCAGCTTGAAGTAGCTGCCGTCGATCTGGCCGGCATTTTCTGTCGTGGATGGCGCCAGCAGAAAAACCACGGACGAGTGGCGAAAGCATTCGTGCAGTGGGGCCGGAACAACGCCAGCCTCGCGCAGGACGGACGGGTGGATCCAGGGATCACAAACCAGAACCTCCCCGCCGAACGCCTTCAACAATGGCAGGAGTGCCCTTCCCAGATTACCGAAGCCCACCAGACTTACTGTCTTGCCGGACAGCAAGAAGGAATCCTGGTTATCGCCTCTGCCATACAGTTTCTCCTGCCCGGCGCGGATCGAAGCATCCGCCTCGTGGATTCGCCGCGCCGAGGCCAGAGCCATCCCTAACACCATCTCTGCCACCGGCTTAGCGAACACCGGCCCGGTGGATAGAACCGGGATCCCACGGCGATAGCATTCCTCGTAGTTGATGTTGGGCTGGAAGTTACCCTCGACGTTGAAAACTACTTTTAGCTTTGCCGCCCGGTCAAGCCGCTCCTTTGGCAGCGCCGATTGCCCAATCAACGCGATCGCCTCTGGCAAATAGCGGTCGATGTGCTCCTCGGGAGCCGGCGAGCCGTCGTGCCAGATGACATCGGCGATTGCTTCAAGTCGTAGCTTCGTCGGTGCGTCAAAAATTAGATCAACCCGACGAGGATGCGGATCGAGCAGAATCAGAGGGCGGGGAATTGGATTCATATTACTTAGCACCCATCAACAGAACTTTCACGGCCTTTCCACGCCGTCTACCATCAGATTGTCGCCAATCAAAGCGAACGAGCCTGCGTCCCCGTACTTATTCAGCACTCGAGGTTTCACTGCAGGCAAGCGCGATTGTACATCTCCAGCCCCGGTGCCCAACGCTCGCAATCGCTAAAGCCTTCGGATTATTTTGAAGCCTCCCAGTCCGTAGCTCGTCGTATTGCGTGGACAATACTGGCCTAATAACGTCTCGGGCCCCGCCGTTTGCTGCAGGCTCCGAACCAACCGCGCGACGATTGCCCGACTTCGGCGAATCTCCATATCGGTGGTCGCCGGGGGATCATCGAGCAATGGCTTGGCGAAAAGATGGCTTTGTATGAGCAAATTCGATGACCGCATCAATACCGTGGAATCGAATGAGCTTGGCATTGGCTTCACGTTCTCGAATTATGGCGACTACTGGTACCTCGGAGATTTTATTCACAACACGGAACCCGACCACCGATCATCATGAATTGATCGCGCTTCTCCCGCCTAGGCCGTTTCTGCTACCTCGGCGTCGACAATTACGACGCCAAGAAAAGCCGGAGTCACATCAACGCGGCGCGCTCGGCCCGTAAGCTCTATGAGAAGCGATAACATCGGCTATTTCGACCCCACCTGCGCAAGAAGTGGTCCGACAGACAAAGGTAGCATAGTCCTCGAAAGAACTGGTTAGCCCACTTCCTTGACCCAGGGTCAAACTTCGCGTAGTAAACTCAATGACCAAGAGAGTATTCGCCTGTGAGTGCCGCGATCACCCTCTGGATTCTTCGTTGCGCCTAGATTGCGCGACTATTTAAAGAGTTACTTTTCGAGGAAATTACTCCAAGGAGATCTCAGGTGCGAGTGGGAATCATCGGTACGGGCGCTATTTCGCAGAAACATGCACAGGCGTATCGGAATATCGGTTATGAAATAACTGTTTGTACTAATACCACACCGACTAAGGGAAGAAAGTTCGCGGAGGAGACGGGAGCGGAGTTTGTCGATACCTACGACCAGCTTTGTCGACATCCACGCGTGGATTATGTAGACGTGTGCACGCTGCCCAACTTTCGGTTACCTGTTGTGGAGTTATGCGCAGAAGCCAAGAAGCATGTGCTGGTGCAAAAGCCGATCGCCACCAATATCGAGACGGCCCGGACCATGATTGAGATGGCGCGCAATGCTGGGATTCAGCTCGGTGTGATGAGCCAGCATCGGTTCGACGATTCCACCCGATTTCTAAAAAAAGCGATCGCCGCTGGACGTCTGGGAAAACTTCTTCAGGCCGATGCATATGTGAAATGGTACCGATCGGCGGAATACTACAGCCGGCCTGTGAAAGGTAGTTGGGCGGGCGAAGGTGGAGGCGCGCTGATCAATCAGGCCATCCATCAGGTAGATGTGCTTTTATGTCTAATGGGCTCTATAATCCAGGTATTTGGATGCTGGCAACTAGGTGCATTGCACAAGATCGAATCGGAAGACGTAGTGAACGCATTGCTCTTTTATTCTTCCGGCGCAACCGGAGTGATTCAAGCTTCCACCGCACTGGGGCCCGGATATCCTGAGAGGTTGGAGATCCACGGAACCAAGGGCACTGCGATCATCACCGGAGACAAACTCACCGCATGGGATGTGCGAGATGACAGCGGCGATCCTGCTCCGCTAGATTGCAAGATTGGCTCCGGCGCTTCCGATCCCATGGCAATTTCCACGCTGAGCATGGAGCACCAGTTCCTCGACTTTGGCCAAGCCTGTAAGACTGGCCGCCCTCCTTTAGTTTCTGGCATCGAAGGATACCGGGCCCTCCAAGTGGTGACGAGCATCTACGCGTCCTGCAGGGAAGGACACCCAATCGCCCTCGATCGCGAATCCGTGTGAACATGACGCGCTGATAGTCTATTGCCCGCTGGCTAGCGAACGCTCAGAGTACAGCCCAGCGAGTGGATCGCTTCCTCCCGCAACAGCAAACATCAGCCGAACAGCGAATTACTTCCTACGGCGCGCTCGATTGATAGCTCTTATTCTACGCCGCGTAATTGGTCGCAGGTTACTTTTTCCGATCAAGGAAACTGGACCAGCTGGCCGCGTCACGAGTACGGGGCTTTTTTTGGGAATATGCTGGAGGAGTTATATGTGTACTTCAACATGCCAGAGCCAACTTATGGGCTGCAATCGGTATGTAACGACACCCAAAATTAAGAATTGGTGACTGTGGTGCGAGACGGTGTGCCGTGTTGATGCAGACCGGATATCACCCCAACGTTGCCGTACACCGTATTTCTTGGGCCATGGCCGCGCATCGAGAAATCGAAAGATCGCCAGTTTGGCATCCGTTAGCACTCAGCCGGGATTTCAACAAGTCAGTTCAGGACTGGATGCGGCGCGGAAAAGAAACCCTTGTAAGGTCAAGGAAAGTCAATGGCGGATCAGAACTCGATCGGTGAAACCGGGTCCGGCGGACACGTTTCCCTGGCTTCGTTAACTGGCTCACGTAACGGAGGCTGTTTAGGGAAAGTTCCGCTGGGTGATCTGCGGTCTTTTGTTTTTCGGAGTTACCAAGAATTACATCGACCGTCAGGTACTTGCTGTCCTTAAAGGACCGCTGCAGCACGAGTTCGGCTGGAACGACATCGACTCCGGGAATCTCGTGTTCTAGGAGTCCTGCCGATTGCAATTGCTTACCGGCTTTCCGGATTGTGGTCCTCTACACTTCTGATCGGATTCGCCGCCGCTGGTCATCAAGGCTTTTCGGCAAATTTGTTCACGCTCTCCTCCGACCTTTTCCCCTCTCGGGCAGTAGCCTCGGTCGTCGGAATCGGAGGCATGGCTGGCGCCATTGGCGGAATGCTGATCGCCGAAATCGTGGGCCATTTGCTGCAGTGGACTGGAAGCTACATGATTCCCTTTTTCATCGCCGCGTCAGCCTACATGGTCGCTTCGGTATTCATACATTTTCTGAGTCCCAAGCTCCAGCCCGTGCAAGTCGTCGCACAAGTCGAAGAGAGCTGAAATCGATGAGCCTCGAATCATTTCGATTGAACGGCAGGAACACTTTTGGTAACAGGTTCACGCAAGGGACGTGGTGCTGCGATTGCCGTTGGATTGGCTAAGGCAGGTTTGGGTTTCGGGGCTAACGTTAAGGGACTGCAGACACGGCAAAAGTACTTTCATCATAGTGCGGAGCTGTATATTTTCCCGAGAATCTGCGCAGGGATTGACGTCCCGGCTCCTTGCAGGCGATCACTGACCACAAGCTCGACTTTGGCCTCGAACTCTACAATATGCCTGAGGAGGACACCAAGTGCGAGGTATCCGGTCGCTCAGGGGCGGTCGCCCATGGCTGTTCGGGTCGAATCGATGAATCTGATAGCAACGTAGTTGGGGATTTTCGGCCATGGATCTGAGGCGGCGCTTCCTCCCGGCCCGAGTCCCCCGCACCATTGGCGAAGAAATCGAACCCATGTGCGCGGGTGGGAATCTTAACTTGGCGGATTTACTTGCGTTTACTTGCAGTAGCTTGTTGCCCCTGAATAGGATGCACTCGCATGTATTTGCAAGAAGCCTTGAGTGTGCGCCGTCATTCCCTCCATGCCAGAATCCGCCGGTTTGCCATGCGGGCACGGTGCTGGAGTATTCTAACGATCGTGACGATGAAAACCCTTCTTTCGGCGGCATTTCTAGTTGCGGTAGTTTTGTCCAGAGCTCAGGAGGTAGTGCGGGAGCCTGTGACCTGGAAACACCTGTCTACCGCAGCCGGGGATATTCCGGTTCCGAGCAAAGGAACTCAACAGACTTCATTGACGGTGGGGGATTTTGGTCATGACGGACATCCCGGCTTCGTGGTCACCGAGCGCACCTCGCCTGATTCCGTCGTACTCTACCGCCGCATCGGCGATACTTGGAAGCGCTCCGTAATCGAGCCACAACCGCTGCACATCGAGGCGGGCGGAGTTGCCGTGGACGTCGACGGTGACGGCAATCTAGACTACATCGCGGCGGGCGATTTCAAGAGCAATGGAATCTGGTGGTGGCGGAACCCTTATCCGCACATGGATCAGCCATGGAAGCGCTATACGATCAAGCACTCGGGAGCCAATAAGCATCACGACCAAATGAAGGGCGATTTTGACGGCAGTGGCAAACTACAGATTACCTTTTGGAACCAGGATGGGCACGGTCTCTTCATCGCGAAAATGCCTGCTGATCCCCTTCACGCGGACTCATGGACCATTACCCAGGTCTATCACTACAGCATCGACAGCGAGCCCGAACAAATCGGAAAGTCGCCTGCCTGGAAGGGAGTAAACGAGCACGAAGGGCTGGCGGTGATTGATGTAGATGGCGACGGCAAACTTGACATCGTCGGAGGTGGACGATGGTTCCGCAATCTGGGCGACTTGAAGTTTGAAGAGGAGCTAGTCGATCCGCGCTACTCCTTCTCGCGCGCCGCGGCCGGTAAACTGGTCAACAACAGCGAGCGTCCGCAGATCGTGTTTGTAGTCGGTGACGGCGACGGCCCGCTCATGTGGTACGAATGGGTGAAGGGTGAATGGATCGCCCACAAACTTGCTGACATTCACTTCGGACACAGTCTCCAGATCGCTGATTTCGATGGCGACGGCAACCTCGATATCTTGTGCGCCGAGCAACGCCTGGACGGTGCGAACCCAGAATCGAAGGCCTATATCTTCTACGGAGATGGCAAGGGAAACTTCACAAAGACGGTTGTTCCCGGGAGTGAAGGGCTCGACTTCCACGAGGCCAAGGTCGTTGATCTTGATGGCAACGGGCGTCTCGACATCGTCGCCAAGCCCTACAACTATGGGTCGCCGAGGATTGACATCTTCATGAACCAGGGCCCGAAGAGAACCGACAAGTGATCAATCGCAGGGAATTTGTGACGGGACTCGCGGCGGCGGGATTGACAACCCGCTTCTTTGCCTCCGATCGCGAGTCTAAGATCGAAGTCGGCCTCGAACTCTACAGCCTGCGTGAGGACATGAATCGCGACGTACCGGGAACGCTGGCGCGCGTTCGCCAGATGGGCTTCGGTCACGTCGAGGTTCCGAGCCTCTACGGTCTTACCGCGTTGGAATTCTGCCGCGCCCTAGACAAGGCAGGGCTGAACGCAACCGCGATGGTTGCCCTCTATGCCGACCACGATCGGCGCACGGCTTTTGCTTTGCAGGGATCGCGGCAGATCCAGAGGGAGCCACAAAAGTGGGGAGAGTCATTCTTGCTTCGATGTTAGTGCTTGGCACAATCGTTCCGACAGGCGCGCAGATCAAGTCAAAGCTGCGTTTGGGGCTGTTCAGCGCGATACCGGCGTTTTGGAACTTGGAGGGCAACTGGCAAACTTTCGAGCAGACAGTGGCGGCGCACGCAAATGAGGGCATAGATCTAATTGTCACACCCGAGTGCTACTTGGACGGCTACGTCGTCACGGCGAAAGACTGGAACCAACAACGGTTCGCCTCGGTGGCTCAGGATGTTAAGACGAGCCCTTATATCCAGCGCCTACGAGTCCTAGCATCGAAGTATAAAGTCTACATTCTTTTTGGTTTCACAGAAAGCTTTGCTGGCAAGTTCTATGATTCCGCAATCCTGGTCGATCGATCGGGGGCGACGGTGGGCGTCTATCGCAAGACCATGTTGCAAAAACACGACCTCCGTTTCAGCCCAGGTCAGGACTTGCCGGTCTTCGACATAGAGTGGGGCAAGATTGGAATTCTGATTTGTGCTGACCGCCGTTGGCCTGAATCGGCGCGGGTAGAACGGTTGAAAGGGGCGCGTATCATTCTGATTCCTTCTTACGGTATGTGGGATTTGAACAACGAGTGGTGGATGCGCACAAGGTCTTACGAGAACGCGAATTTCCTCGCCTTTGTCCATCCCTCGACGACCTTCGTATCGGACCCGAGCGGTGAATTAATTGCGCGGCTACAGACAAATCGTCCCGCAATGCTGGTCTGTGATGTAGATCTTTCGTCGGGCAATGATATGGATATCCGCGATCGACGGCCGGAACTCTATGACGAAATTGCCCGCCCGAAATAACTGCGACGGCACGTGCACCTGGGTCGATGTCCGAAATGAAATTTGCGACGAGCGAAAGCTTAGCCGGTAGTAGTGCAGTTTCTATTCAGTCATTCTTGTTCGACAATATCCATAGGGTGATCCCGATGACTAACAGAAACACCGCGCCGGGAAAAAGCTTCAACGAAATGCGAAGGCTTCGTAACACAACGCTACTCGCACCGCTGTTGAGCTGTATGTTGTTGGTTGTTTACTCCGCTAGTGTGTGGGGTCAAGCTGCCGGAAGCGAAGCGGAGTCCCCTGTTGCTACTGTCTCGGTGGCGACTAAAGCGCTGCCACGGGAAATTCCAGGTGATT
>Ga0210406_10001438_pt1 | contig 29006 bp, 21 predicted proteins | sample IncBWC30MmetaG_FD_155454 | JGI IMG/M metagenome (GOLD analysis project Ga0210406, IMG submission 155454) | Forest soil microbial communities from Barre Woods Harvard Forest LTER site, Petersham, Massachusetts, United States - Inc-BW-C-30-M | ecosystem: Environmental > Terrestrial > Soil >... | reverse complement strand
CCTCCCACTCCTTTGCCAGCTCCCTGCCGCCGCGCCCCCTGATGCCGAGCTTCTTCAGCGGGCCGGTCAGCGCATCGAAGCCGGTCGCGACCACGATGATGTCGAGCGGATATTCCTTGCCGCCGGCACGGATTCCGTTCGGCGTGATTTCCTCGATCGGCCCGTCGGTGGCCGCATCCACCAGCAGCACGTTCTTCTTGTTGAATGTCTCGAAATAGTTGGTGTCCAGCGGCTGGCGCTTGGTGCCGTAGGGGTAGGACTTCGGCGTCAGCTTGTCGGCGACCACCGGGTCGTTGACGGTCGAGCGGATCTTGCGCTTGAGATAATCGGCAATGATGTCGTTCGCTTCCTTGGAGAAGAACATGTCCTGGTAGTTGGCCAGCCAGAATGCAAAGCCGCCGGTGTCCCACATCCGGTCGAATTCCTGCTCGCGCTCCTCGGGCGTCGCATCGAGCACCGACTTCGTGATGAAATTCAGCTCGAAACCGAAGAAGGAATCCTTGATGCGCTGGCGGATGCCGTCGTAATCGGCCTTGCGCGCCTTGGTGACCTCAGGATCGACACAGCCGTTGCGCGCAGGCACGCAGAAGGCGGGCGTGCGCTGGAACACCGTCAGGTGCTTGGCCTGCTGCGCGATCTCCGGGATCGCCTGCACCGCGGTGGCGCCGGTGCCGATGACGCCGACGCGCTTGGCGGTGAAGTCGACGCCGTCATGCGGCCATTGGCTGGTGTGATACCACTTGCCCTTGAACGAGCTCAGCCCTTTGAACGGCGGCACGTTGGCGGTCGACAGCGAGCCGACGGCGCTGATCACGAAGCGCGCCGTCGCGACATCGCCCTTGTTGGTGCGCACGGTCCAGAGCCCGGTGTTTTCATCGTAGAGGGCCTCGACGACGCGCTTGCCGAACTGGATGTCGGGCTTGAGATCGAAGCGCTCGGCGCAGTGTTCGAGGTAGCGCAGGATTTCGTCCTGCTCGGGATAACGTTCGGACCAGTTCCATTCCTGCAGCAGATTCTTGTCGAACGTGTAGCAATAGATGTAGCTGTCGGAATCGCAGCGCGCGCCGGGATATCTGTTCCAGTACCAGGTGCCGCCGACGCCGTCGCCGGCCTCGAACACGGTGACATTCATATCCAGCTTGTCGCGCAGCGAATGCAGCATGTACATGCCGGAAAATCCGGCGCCGATGATGATGGCATCGAAGTCGGCTTTCGCGCCTGCTTTTGGCGAACTGCCTTGCGCATTGGTCATGATGCTCCTCCTTGTGAGCGCTCCCTTGCAACTTTGTTTTCTTGGGTTCTGACGACGGGCCGGTCGCCTCGTCGCGAGCTTGTATTTGCGGCTCGCATGCGAGCCGCTTCGCCTGCGAAAAATCGGGAGGCGGGCGGCGCGGGCAAGCCGCGCCGCCGACCAACGCTAGAGCGCGATGCGTTTAGGCGGAACCGTTATTGCGCTCTAGCTCTTTTGTTTTGAGCATGATCCCTCGGGTCAAGCCCGAGGGCATGCTTTTCCGGATCATGCTCTATGCCGCCGCGCGAGCTTCGCCGGTCGCGTAGGCCGCGGTCTCGAAATCGAGATAGCCGACAAACGACGTGGGGTCGCCGAAGGGGAGGATCTGCGTCGCCCAATAGCCGCCGAATCCGTTCTTTCGATCGATCCAGTAGAACGTGTTGGCCAGCCCCGCCCAGCCGATCGCACCGGCCGGCCGGCCGGTCGGCGCATCCTCGTCATTGACCATGAAGGTGAGGGACCAGGATTTCTTCAGGCCGGGGAAGAACTCGGCATCGTTCGACAGGCTCGGAATGATGCCGGGCAACATCACCACGGTCTGGTCCGCCTTCAACCCGTTGCGGACGGCGGCCTCGACCGTCTCCTTCTTGAGCACGCGGCCCTGCGGTCCCGCGCCGTCGTTCAGCCACATGCGGATGAATTTCATGTATTCGCCGATCGAGGCGTAGAGGCCGTGGCCGCCCATATCGACCTCGGGGTCAGCCGGTAATTGCAAGTCGGGAAGCGGGGTCAGCGAGCCGTTGGCTTCGCGCTGGTGGATGACGGCAAGGCGCGACCGCATCGTGGGGGTCAGCGAGAAGGCGATGTCTTCCATGCCGAGTGGCGCAAAGATCCGTTCCTTCATCACCTCGCCAAGACGCTTGCCGCGAATGCTCTCGACGATCTGGCCGCACCAGTCGATGTTGCTGCCATATTCCCATTTCTCATCGGGATCGAACAGCAGCGGCGTCATCAGTGAGGCCTTGGTGCAGCCGATCACGCTTGGCTGGCCCTGCTCCTGCGCCAGGCGCAGGTAATTGGCGTTGAAGAAGTCGTAGCCGAGGCCGGCCGTGTGCAGCATCAGCATGCGCGTGGTGATCTCGCGCTTCGGCGCCCGCAGCTTTGGCTTGCCGTTGGCGTCGAATCCCTCCAGCACCTGGAGCTTGCCGAGATCGGGGGCGTAGGTCTTGGCCGGGGCGTCCAGGTCGAGCTTTCCGTCCTCGACGCATTGCAGGATGGCCGTGCCCGTGATCGCTTTCGTGGTCGAGAAGATGCCGAAGACGGTATCGGTCGTCATGGCCTGGCCGCCGAGCATCCGCTCGCCGGCGGCACCCTCGTAGATGTTGGCTGTGCGGCTGGTGATCATCGCCACCACGCCGGGAACACGCTCTTTTCCGGTTACGACCTTTTGCAAGATCCCGTCACACGCATTTCTGAGATTGGTACCCATTTCCGTTCCTCCCGTTGGAATTTCGCCAGGTTCGATCTTGTCTGTTCTCGACAAGCCGCAGGCTTCTTCGCCGTGGAACGATGTCAACCGTGGTTTGAGATAGTCAGCCGGGCTCCAGTCCGATTATCCAAATGCCGGTTGCGCAAACCAAAGTCCCACTGCGGACTTAGCAGCAATAGTCGTTGGCGTTTTGATCTTGATCTGGCTCGCGGTCGGTCTACATGCCGACCGAGCGTGAGAAAGAGTAAACTGATTTCCTGCGGTCAGCTACTGTTCCATTTTGTCCGCGGCATTGCGCGCGCCGAAGACGTTTTTACCGCAGGGCATGTCAGTAGTGCTGACAGTTGATTCAATGATCACGTCGATCACATCGGCGTCGTGCCGCACTACAGGCAGACGGGATTGGCCGCGTCCGCGAAGTCAAGAAACGTGATGCTGGCCGGTGCCAGATCAAGCCGCCCAGCTGTGACCGGCTCGCCTTCAAGCGAAGGCAGTTCGTCGCGCGCATCGAGCGCGAGTTCGCGCCCGTTCATGCGAATGCGCGTGTCGGTCAGATTGACCGCGGTGAGGCCATAGCGTCTCGCAGGCATGGAAAGCTCAAGCGACGGCGAATTGGCGCGGTCGGTGTTGATGGCCAGCAGCGCGACGCCGCCGCGTTTGCCGCGCAGGCAATGCGCGTAGAGATGCAGGTGCGGCACCGGCGAGGCGCCGGGGTCCAGCACGATCGTTCCCATCAGTCTGCGCCAGAGCAGCGCCGCCCAATAGTTCGGCCGAGGCGCGAAATTGCTTTCATCGAGCAGGCCGTAGTCGCTTGCCGCGAGCGTGTTGTGCATGACGACCTGCACGCCGCGCTGCGCCATGCGCCCGAGCTGATCGAGATAGCGAAAGCTGTCCAGAAATGTCGCATCCCAGGGATTGCCGCCGCATGATGCATCCGCTGTCTCGGTGATCCAGAGCGGCTTGCCAGGCGCGTATTTGTCGCGCAGGCCGGCGTAGAAGGACGCGGCCCGTTCGGCACCCTCCAGCCACTTGTCCGACAGCGCGGTCTCATCTCGCGCCGCGGCTGACGTGACCACTTTGGTGCAGCGCTGCGAAGGGGCGCCATAATGGTGATAGGACAACGCATCGAATCCCGGCCCCGATGCAGCCATCAGCTTTTCAGGCCCGAGCGGACCATCCGAGCCGCCTTCGCCGATCGTGCCGGGGCCAAGAAAAATCGTCTGCGGCGAGGCCTGCTTCAGGAATGACCGGAACACCGCGATGTCGCGTCCGAAGCTTGCCGCATCATAGCCGGCCGGCGCGCCGCCCATGGCGGCGAGGTCCGGCTCGTTCATGAACTCCGCGGCGACGATCGTGCCGCCGAGCGCATGCGTATAGGCCGTCAGCTTGTCGGCTTGCGCCGGCGTCCAGACGCCGCGCGTGTCCTGTGTCCCCTGACTTACCGCAAAGGAGGTGACCAGCCTCGCATCGACCGCACGTGCAAAATCGATGACGCCTTTCCACTGCTCGCGCGTCAGCACGCCGTTGAAGCCTGCCGGCGGCGACGCAGTGCTGCCTGCATCATCGAAATAGGTCGCATTCGCCCAGGTGCCGCTCACGCGCAGATAGGCCGGGCCGAGCGCAGCGGCCAGCTTGCGCAGCCGCGGACGGCCGAGGTCGATCGGCTTGCGATAGGCATACATCGACGGGTCCGGCCCAGCGGCAACGCCGCCCGGCTTCGATGATGCGGAGGTGTTGCTATCGCCATAAGGCCGCCAGAAGTGACCGCCGGTCACTTCGACCATTTCGATGTTGTAGGATTGGAAGCGCTCGTCGATCGCGCCAAGGCGTGCCATCGTTGCAGGCGCGAGCGCAATCGACGATGCGGCCGGCAACGACGCCGGCCAGCACAGAGAGCCCAACGCGGAGCCGATCGCAACGACACGCAGAACGACGGCCGTTGCCGGAAACCCGATCAGGTGCGGCGGCCGGTGAACGGCCCGGCGAACGTGCTCTGAGTAGCCGGCGGCAGGACGACCACCGTCGTACCCGTCCTGACGTGATCGAACAGGTCGATGACGTCATTGTTGGTCATGCGGATGCAGCCCGACGAGATTGCCTGACCGATATATTCCGGCTGGTTGGTCCCGTGGATGCGGAACAGCGTGTCCTTGCTGCCCTGGTAGAGATAGAGCGCCCGCGCACCGAGCGGATTGGCAGGGCCACCGGCAACGCGAGACGGGTAGGGGCCGAGCCGCTCCTGGATCTCGCGCGTCGGAATCCAATCCGGCCATTCAGCCATGCGGCCGACCGTTGCCACGCCGGAGAAGGCCATGGCTTCCTCTCCCACCGCCACGCCGTAGCGAATCGCCTTGCCTCCCGGCAGCACATAATACAGATAGCGCGCGTCGGTATCGACCAGGATCGTGCCCGGCTGCTCCCTACGCGAATAGTCGACAACATGCCGTTGATACTGCTCCGGGATGGCCGCCTGCGCATAAGGCGGATGAGCTAACAACTGCTTGTCCCTCGGTGTCAAATTGGCAGTCGACGACGGCGCAAGCGTCGCCTGCATGCAACCGCCAAGTAGCAATGACCCAACGAGTGACACCGCGACCCCCAATCTCGGCATCGCCTGTCCTCCAAAGCGTTTGATACCACTATTAGTTGCTTAAATCGTGCTGAAATCAAGGCAATCGTTAAAACTGCGTTAACGATGACGCCGCTGATACGTCAAACCGGACTCAACGGCGGCTCAAGCACACATCGTGCTGATTGGCTTAAGGTTAGCTCGGCCAGGCGCAGCCGGTCAATTTTACCTCTTTAGCTGACACCGGACAGATAACCGCGCTTCGTGGATTGGGAGCCAGTGTGACTCATCGCGTGCTGGTCGAAACGCGCGCCAAGTCGCGCATTGGTTCGAGCACTGGTTCGAAGTACTCCGTATTTTCCTTTTCAGTGTTGCCGAAGCGCGACAGCTGCAAACAGACGTTGTGTTAGCCTCCCGTAGCTCGACCGGATCGACATTGCTCTCTTGGTTCGTGCCGGTTCGTTCGCGGGGGGATCACGGCATGAACCCATCCTTTCGGCCGCTGACGTGTGTCCTGACCTTGGCCATGGTCGCGGGGCTTTCGAGCACCGCGCTCGCGCGCACGCAACACAAGCAAGCGCCGCATGCGAAGAAGACAGAAGCCGCGCATGACACGCGGCATCAGCGCAAGGCTGCGCTCAAGCGCGGCAAACATGCGGAGCATGACGCGGCGGCACGCCAGAAATCTGCACCGTCCGCCAGCGCCGCCCCTGAACCCGCGGCTAGCCCGCCGCTGACGGGCGATCTTGCGGCGCTCAAGGCCGCGTTCGATCTCACGCGCAAGGGCAAGATATCTGAGGCCACCGCGACCGCAAACACGATCGACGATCCGGTGGGACGGAAGCTCGTCGAATGGTTCAGCCTGAGGCACTCGGAATCGGAAGCAGGTTTCGGCCGCTATGCGTCGTTTGTTGCCGACAATCCGGGCTGGCCGAGCGCGAAGCAGATGCGCCGCCGCGCCGAGGCGCGGCTGTGGCAGGACCGGAGCGATGCGGCCACGGTCCGCAGGTTCATCGGCAATCGGCCGACCAGCGCGAAAGGCCGTCTTGCACTTGCGCGTGCGCTGCTTGCCGAAGGCGACCGTGACGGTGCCACAAATCTGGTTCGCGGGGTCTGGCGCTCGGAGGATCTGTCGGAGCGCACCGAATCCGACGTGTACGACGCGTTCCGCGATCTGCTGGCGCGCGAGGACCATCGGGCGCGCATGGACAGGCTGATCGGAGCCAAGGACTTTTCCGGCGCGATGCGTGCCGCGCATCACCTTGACAGCGACGATGTTGCGATCGTGAAGGCATGCATTGCCGCCAAGGGGGATGAGAAGAAAGCGCCCGATCTGCTCGACGGCGTCGGCGGCGAGGCGCGTCAGGACCTCGGCTTCGCGCTCTGCCGCATTCAATGGCTGATGCGGCACGATCGCATCGCCGACGCGACCCGCGTGATGCTCGCGGCACGGCCGGAGACGATGGCGTTTCAGGATACGGATGAATGGTGGCGCACGCGCCGCCTTCTCGCCCGCAAGCTGCTCGATCTCAACGATTTCCAAGCGGCTTACCAGGTCGCGCGCGACGCTGCGCCTCCGCAAAGCGAAACCTACCGCGCAGACTTCCATTTCATGGCCGGCTGGATCGCGCTGCGCTACCTCAACGATCCCGCGACGGCACGGGCGCATTTCGCCCATATCGACGAGGGCTCCGCCAATCCGATCGTGCTGGCGCGGGCGAACTACTGGCGTGGCCGCGTGGCCGAGGTTGTCGGCGACAGGGAGGCCATGCATGCCGCCTATGAAGCCGCCGCCAGCCACACCACGGCCTATTACGGCCAGCTTGCGCGCGCCAAGCTCGGCTTTGAGAGGATCGAGCTCCGAACACCGCCGCAACCCGATCCTGCGAGCGCCGCCGCGTTCGCCGACGAACGCGTGCGCGCAGCCGATATGCTCTACGCGATCGGGGAGCAGAATATCGTGTTGACGTTTGTCGCGGATCTCGCGGAGCAGTGCGCGGACGTCCCGGCGCTGGCCGCGCTCGGCGACCTGACCGGCCGCCGCAACGATGCGCGCGCGATGCTGCAGATCGGCAAGATCGCGCTGGCCCGCGGATTGGCGATGGACACTTACGCCTTTCCGACCATCGGAATTCCGCAGCACAGCCCGGTCGGTCCGGCCATCGAGCGCAGCATTATCTATTCGGTCGCGCGCACCGAAAGTGCGTTCGACCAGGGCGACAAGTCGTCCGCAAACGCCGTCGGCCTGATGCAGGTGACTCCGGAAGCAGGGCGCGACACCGCGAAACGGTTCGGTGTCGGCTATGATTGGGACCGGATGGTGTCCGATCCCGTCTACAATACGCAGATGGGCGCGGCCGAATTGAGCGCGCTGCTCCAGGAATACAAAGGCTCGCTCATCATGACCTTTGCCGGCTACAATGCCGGGCGGGGCCGTGTCCGCGACTGGGTGAAGCAATATGGCGATCCGCGCGATCCCAATGTCGACGCGGTCGACTGGGTGGAGCGGATTCCGTTCTCCGAGACGCGCAACTATGTCCAGCGTGTCATGGAGAATCTGCAGGTCTATCGTGTCCGCTTCGATGCCGGCGCATCGGCGGTCTCCAAGCTCGACCAGCATCCTCAGACGGTGACGCGCGCCGCCAATTCGGGGACGCCACCGGCGCCGCAGGCCCCGACCTCCCAGTGATCTTGCCAGTGATCTTGTCGGTGATCCTGCCGGTGTCGCGCGGGCGACACTGCGGTTGTCGCGGCCTGTCGCGGTGACGGCCGGGCGAGGCCTGCGAGCGACGCGGCAAGTCGAGTCACCGGCCAATGATGAGACGTGAGCATTGGCGTTCGCAAAAATTCGATGCGATTGAGATGGCTGCCGAGATGGCTGCTATGGGCGCTTTCGTGGAATCTTCGCCGCAATCACTGAGGTATGAATGTGGTGTCGAACACGCGTGTGAACTGAAGAGAGTCCATCGCATCATGCGGTATCTCGTGAAGCGAGCCCCTCTGTGGCGGTAGATGATATGTGTGACCCATCTACAACACTAACTGAAAATCGAGCCGGCAGCCTCTGTTTCATTTCGTCTGGCCTTGCTCCCGCCCCCATTCGCCCGCGCTCTTAGCAGCTACGGTTGTATCGGAGGCGAATGCAAATGCCTTCTCTCAGTCATGCCAGAACGGCTTGTGATGAGATCAGATCAGGCCGGTTTGCCGCCGATTGGCGGGATGTCCTTCGATGGTCCGCGCTCGCTGTTGGAGCGGTTTCGCTTGGGGCCTGCGCCCAATCCTCGGTCGTCAACAGGACATCCGAGTTACATACGGCGAGCAGGCAGGCGGCGCTCGAACCCGCTTACGAGCCCCGCACCACGCCGGTCCGTCGCGTCAGGGTCGCCAGAAAGCATGATCCTTTCCCGTCGCACAAAACTGCGGAGGAGGCGAAGGTCAAGTCCTACGGCGTTGCCAGCTTCTACTCGGAGGGGACCAAGACCGCGAATGGCGAAAACTTCGATCCGAATGAACTGACCGCCGCGCATCGCACATTGCCGTTCGGCACGAAATTGCGCGTGACGAATGTCGCGACCGGGCAATCCGTGACGGTTCGGGTCAACGACCGCGGTCCGTTCATTCCCGGACGAGATGTCGATGTCTCGCATTCCGCGGCGGAAGCGCTGGGAATGGTCGATGGCGGTGTGGCAAAGGTCAAGATGGACGTCGTCAAGGCTGGCGACTGACTTCGCTAGCGCACGCGCTCTCTAGCAGCCTGCGCCGTCGTGCGCGGGCGGCTGATCGCAGCCTCGAAGAGGCGAGGGCGGAGGACCGTTGTATTTGACGGGTGCTGCTTTCGACAAAGTCCTTGATGTGCTCGGGCAGGTCGTTGCCGTCCATGTCACAGCGCGATTGAATTTCGAACGCGATCTCCGCGGACACGTCCTTGGCCCAGTGCTCCAGCGTATTGAAGGCGACGACACGGACGGGGTCATTGAATTGGCCCCGCATGAGTTCGCAAATCGCCGCTTCCAGATCGGTGCGCTCGACTTCGATCTCGCGGCGCGATGTCCCGCTCCCCCCAACTCTGTCTACGACCAGGTAGAGGGTTTGGTCCGCGCCATAAGGCACACTATTGGATGACCAGTTGGTTTCGGCCATGTCAGCGAACATCCAAACGACATCGCTGAGTCAAGCACGAACAGGCTTGTTGGTTCCCTCGGTTCATTCAGGATGGTTATTCAGGAGCAGAATGTTGCCCGCACGACAAAGCCGCCGACGGTAATCGGCGGCTTGTCTGCATGTGCAGATGGAATTACCAGCGATCGTTGTCGACCCCCACGCCGACGCTGACGCCCGGCGCGCGGAAGCCGATGCCGCCGCGCGGGCCATCGTCCCAATCGCGATAGGTGCGGCGCTCGATGTAACGGTCGCGTGGCGCGTAGCCATAGGAATCGCGGATGATCACGCGGTTGCCGCCGGTCCGATAGCAGCGTCCGTAATCGTCGCAGACCAGCCTGACCTGCTGCACCAAATCGGGGTTGCCATACTCGGTCGTGGCATAGATATCGGCCGCCTTGGCCATGCTGCCGACCGACAGAGCGCCGGCACCGGCAAGCAATGCAATTGCTATTCTTCTCACAGTCCTCCTCCTTCCGTGCTGCCCGGGAGACAAATCCCGCGATTGGTCTTCGTTCCGGCACATGCGAACAAAGGACTGTCCGGTGGTCCTTGCGCGGTTGTCGAGGATCGATTTGGTTCCTTGAGAGCGGCAATAAATTGCGCGCACGGGCAACTCCGCGCGTTCCTGCCGTTGAAGGGCAGCGGAACTTTGCGCAATTGACGTGATTGTCACGGCATAGACGAAACGGAGGTCGCCATGAACCAGATCATTTACATCGTCGGTCTGATTGTCGTCGTCGCTGCCGTGCTGTCCTTCTTCGGACTGCGATAGGAACGGAGAGGATGGGCGCGCTACCCATCCTTATCCAAGAAATCTTAGCCAAGAATTTTCTATCCAAGAATTTTCTATCCAAGAATCTTCTTAGCCAAGAATTTTGCAGAAGATCATTGTCTTGAACTCAAGCAGCGGCGCGTCGCTCTTTTCGACGCGCATGCGCAGGAGCGCGCCCTCCCAGCTATTCAAGATGAAATCCGCCAGCGCCGCCGCGGAAAACTGATCCGCAATCTCGCCCTTTTGCTGCCCCTCCAGAATACATGTCTGAAAAAGTCCGCTCCACGATTTGAAATGCTTGGCTAGGTGCCGACGTATCATCGCGCTGTGGTCTGCGGCTTCCGCGCTGAAATTGCCGAGCAGGCAGCCGCGAGCGAATTTGGAAGCCTTGTAGCTCCCGATCAGATCATCGAAATACGCCTCAAGGCGCGCCCGCGGCCCAAGATCGATTTTTCCCAGTAACGCTCGCGTCCTCGCAAATGCGCTTTCGGCATAGGCGTCGAGAACCTCGCCGCCGAACGCCTCCTTGCTGGCGAAATACGTATAGAACGAGCCCTTGGGCACGTCCGCCTGCGCGACGATGCTCTGGATCCCCGAGGCGGAATAGCCTTCGGCGTGAATCAGCTTCAGGCCGGCCTGGATGAGATTGTCCCGTGTGCCAGGCTTCGGCTTCGGGCCCCGTCGCGCTCGTTGCGTTTCCACCTCTGTGCCTCTTGACTAATTACAGACGACCGGTCATACGATATTTATCGCCGGGCGGACGGCGCCTGTCAAGCGAGCGGCTTTGGCCGCGTGGCTTGATGCGCGCAGGACGCGGATGGCTTTTGCAGCCGAAGGGCGGGATGTGATTTCGAAGATCGACGTGAGGATCCCCGCTGAAGGCGGCATCGCGCTTGGCGCCTGGCTCTTCGTGCCGGAGGGCGATGGTCCACGCCCGGCCATCACGATGGCGCATGGGTTTGCAGGGACCAGGGAGCACGGCATCGAGCCCTTTGCCAAGGCTTTCGCGGCGGCCGGCTTTGTCGTGCTCGTGCATGATCACCGTCATTTCGGCGCAAGCGGCGGCGAGCCGCGCGGCGACATCGATCCATGGCGGCAGATCGCCGACTGGCGGCGAGCGATCTCCTATCTGGAGAGCCGCGCGGAGGTCGATGCGGACCGCATTGGTCTCTGGGGCACGAGCTATGCCGGCGGGCATGCCATCGTGCTCGGCGCGACCGACAGACGATTGCGCTGCGTTGTTGCGCAGGTGCCGACGATCAGCGGCTACGAGCAAGGCTTGCGGCGGGTCGCGCCCGATGCGGTGCCCGCGCTGGAGGAAGCATTCAGCGACGATGAACGGGCGCAGTTGCACGGAAAGCCGCCGCGCCGGCAAGCCGTCGTCAGCGCCGATCCCGCTGTTCCCGCAGCCTATCGCTCGCAGGACGCGATCGACTTCTATCTGCGGCCCGTCTCGGCGGGACTCTGGGACAATGAGATCACCCTGCGCGCGACCCGCGCGGCCCGCATGTACGAGCCGGGAGCATGGATCGCGCGCGTGTCGCCGACACCGCTGCTGATGGTCGTGGCGAAGGACGACAGGCTCACGGTCACCGATCTCGCGCTCGCCGCCTATGAGCGCGCGCTGCAGCCGAAGCGCCTGGCGCTGCTGCCCGGCGGGCATTTCGATCCATATCTCGGCCAGTTCGCGCAGGCCGAAGCCGCCGCCACCGCGTGGTTTCGCGAGCATCTGCTCGCGCCCGGCAATCTCACCGCCAGCAACGGAGCGTATCGATGACCGAAATGGACACCGCCACCGGCGCACTGACATGGGATGTGCTCACCATCAAGCGACCCGGCCTCAGCCGCGACGTGCCGCCCGGCAAGGAAGAACTGATGTGGGTCGCGAATTCGGCGACGCTGATCTCCGGCGAACGGGACGCCATGCTGGTCGATACGTTCCTGACCATCGAGCAGTCGCGCAGGCTGGTGGACTGGGTGGCTGCAAGCGGCAAGAAGCTGAAAGCGGTCTACGTCACTCATGGCCACGGTGATCACTTCTTCGGCCTAGCATCGCTGCTTGAGCGCTTTCCGGAAGCAAAGGCGGTGGCCACGTCGGAAATTGTCGACGCGATGCATAACCAGCTCTCGCCGGCCTGGCTCGACAATTTCTGGCGCCGGCTTTTTCCGGGCGAGATCCCAGAGCGGCTGCCGGTCGCAGGCGTGCTGGACAATGACGAGCTGGAGCTGGAAGGGCACAGGCTCGTCGTGGTGAATGCCGGACACACCGACACGGCGCAATCGACCTGCCTGCACGTGCCCTCGATCGGCCTGCTCGTCGGTGGCGACGCCGTCTACAATGGCATCCACCCCTATCTCGGGGAGACGGATCTGCGGAGCCGGCTCGAATGGATCGCGACGCTGGATCGGCTCGGAGCATTGAGGCCGAAGACGGTGATCGCGGGTCATAAAGTACCGGAGAACGCCGATGATCCCAGCATCATCGCGGAAACCCGGCAATATCTCCTCGACTTCAACCGGCTCGCCGAGGCGACCTCGACCGCGCGGGAGCTCTACGATGCGATGCTGTCGCTTTATCCAAGCCGCGTGAATCCGGGCTCACTTTGGACCGCGGCGAAGGTGGCCAAGAAATAGATCTGAGCAAAAGGTCTGAGCAACGTGTCGGCGCGAAGCGCCTAACTCGCCTGCGCGAGGCGCTCCCCGGTCAGGAGTCGCATCGCGGAATCCGGTTCCATCGGCTCGCCGAAGGCGAAGCCTTGGGCATATTCGCAACCGAGCTGGTAGAGCTCGACGGCGTCGGAGTCGGTTTCCGCGCCTTCCGCGACCACGTCCATGCCGAGATCGTGCGCCATTGCGATGATCGATTTCAAGATCACCGGCCGCGTGCCGCGGCTGGTGGTGCGCACGAAGGACTGGTCGATCTTGATGGTGTCGAACGGGAAGCGCTGCAGATAGGCGAGCGACGAATGGCCGGTGCCGAAATCGTCGAGCGAGAGCCCGGTGCCGAGCTCGCGGATGCGGTTCAGCATCTGCGCGGCGTGCTCGGGATTCTCCATCACAAGCGATTCCGTCAGTTCAAGCTTCAGCGTGCCGCGCGCCACCGAGGAGCGCGACAGCACGGTGCGGATGTCATGGATCAGATCGTGACGGAGCAATTGCCGCGATGAGACGTTGACGCTGGCGAAGATCGGATCACGCGCGCGCATCGCGCGCTGCCAGATCGCAAGCTGCCGCGCGGTCTGGTCCAGCACGAAGGTGCCGAGATCGACGATCAGGCCGATTTCCTCGGCGATGGTGATGAACTCGTTGGGCGACATCCGGCCCAGTTTCGGGTGATCCCAGCGCGCCAGCGCCTCGAAGCCGGCGATCGCGCGATCGTCCAGCCGCACGATCGGCTGGTACAGGATGGTGATTTCCTGGCGCTCGATGGCGCGGCGCAATTCGGATTCCAGCGTCAGCCGGTCGGTCTTGCGCGCGCGCATCGCCGCCTTGTAGACGTCGATGCGGTCGCCGCCGATGCGCTTGGAGTGATACATCGCAAGCTCGGCGTCCTTGATGATCTCCTCGGTGAGCTGCGTCTGCGGATCGGACAGCGCAAGCCCGATGGAGGCGGTCAGGAAGATCTCGCGGTCGTTGAAGGCGATCGGCGCGCGGACGGTCTTGCGGATGGTTTCGGCGAAGGCGGTGATGCGCGGCGGGTCCTGCTCGGAGAGCAGAATCAGGCCGAACTGGTCGCCGGACAGCCGCGCCAGCGTGTCATGGGGCTTGAGGATGCGGGTCAGCCGGCGCGCAAGCGTCAGCAGGATGGAGTCGCCGGCCGCGATCCCGACGGAATCGTTGACCTGCTTGAAGCGGTCGAGGTCGATCACCATCACCGTCGGCCGCAGGCCCGGCATCGATCTGGCAAAATTGGCGACCGCGTTGAGGCGATCGATGAACAGCTTGCGGTTCGGCAGGCCGGTGAGATTGTCATGCACGGAATCGTGCAGCATGCGCTCTTCGGCGTTCTTGATCTCGGTGACGTCGGTCAAGGTGCCGACCACGCGCGACACCTCGCCGTCGGAGCCGACCACGGGGCGCGCCTTCAGCGCGAACCACATGAAGTGACCGTCGGGCGTGCGCAGCCGGAAATCCTGCACCAGGCGGCCGCGGCGCTGGTCGAGCACGCTGTCGAGCGCCGCGCGGAAGCGGTCTTGATCGAGCGGATGCAGCACCTCCAGCCATTTCGCGGCCGGACCCTCCAGCGCGCCGCGCCTGAGCCCGAGCAGGCTTTCGGTCTCGGGGCTGGTGAACACCTTGTCGGCGGAGACGTCCCAGTCCCAGATCAGATCGCCCGAACCTGTCAGCGCCAGCGCGCGGCGTTCGACGTCGGACACGATGCCGGTGGTCGCGCCGCCGCCGGCAAAGGCGTGCTGCATGACGGTGAAGCCGATCAGCATCACGATCAGCACGAGGCCGCCGAGCAACGCGGGACCGACGATGTCGTTGGTGACGGAGCCCGCGACCGTCATGCCGGCCGCGATCACCCAGACCACCAGCAGGAACCAGGTCGGGATCAACAGCACCGCGCGGTCGAAGCCGTGGGTCGAGAGATAGACGATCAGCGCAAAGCCCGCGAAGGAGATCAACAGCAGCGACATGCGCGCGATGCCGGAGGCGACCGCGGGATCGAACAGCGCAAGCCCCACCAGCGAGCCGAGGAAGGCGAGCCAGCCGATCGTGATGTGCGAATAGCGCACATGCCAGCGGCTGAGGTTGAGATAGGCGAACAGGAATACCAGCAAGGTCGCGGCGAGGATCGCCTCGCCCGCCGCGCGCCAGATGCGCTCGGCATTGTTCGACATGTCGAGCACCTTGCCCCAGAAGCCGAAGTCGACGCCGATATAGACCAGCACCGCCCAGGCGAGCGCCGCGGCCGCGGGAAACATGATGCTGCCCTTGACCACGAACAGGATGGTCAGCACCAGCGCAAGCAGGCCGGAAATGCCGATTACAATGCCCTGGTAGAGCGTGAACGAATTGACCTTGTCCTTGTAGGCGTCGGGCTCCCACAGATAGAGCTGCGGCAGCTTGTCGGTGCGCAGCTCCGCGACGAAGGTGATGACCGCGCCGGGGTCGAGCGTGATGCGGAAGACGTCGGCGGTCGGGCTCTCCTGGCGGTCGGGGCGGTCGCCAGTGGATGGCGTGATGGTGGCGATGCGCGACAGCCCGAGATCGGGCCACAGCAGCCCGGAGCCGACGACGCGGTAGTGAGGCGCCACGATCAGCCGGTCGAGCTGATCATCGGTGTTGTTGGCGAGTGCGAACACCACCCAGTTCTGGCCGCCCTCGCGGGCGCGCACCTCGATGCGGCGGACGATGCCGTCGGTTCCCGGCGCGGTGGAGACCTGGATGCGGTCGGAGTCGGAGTGCTGATGCTCCAGCACACCGGTGAGGTCGATGGCAGGCGCGTCACTGCGGACGCTGACGGCGTCGAGCGCGCGTGCGGGCGTAGCGGCGGTAATAATCATGAAGCCCAGCGCAAGCAGCGCAAGGCGCCTGATCAGACGCAATGTCAGTACTCCGCTTTCGACCGCGAACCGGTTCGGTCGTTAGCCGATAAATGCCACGAAAGTTAGGAAAATCAAAGGGTTTCGGGCCGTGCTTTGGTGACTTGGGCTAGACGACCAACACAATTTTGCCGATATGTTCCGATGTCTCCATGCGCCGGTGCGCATCCACCGCTTTTTCCAGCGGAAAGGAGCTGTCCATCAGCGGCTTGATTAGGCCGTCCCGAAGCAGCGGCATCGCCCGCGCCTCGATGGCGGCGACCATGGCCGCCTTGTCCGCGTTGCTGCGCGGGCGGAGCGTCGAGCCGGTATGATGAAGCCGCTTCACCATCAGCTTGGCGAAATTGACGTTGGCTTTTGGTCCGCCCAGGAAGGCGATCTGGACGATGCGTCCGTCGATCGCGGCGGCGTCGTAGTTGCGCTCGATATAGTCGCCGCCGACCATGTCGAGAATGACGTTGGCGCCTGCGCCGCCGGTCGCCGCCTTCACCTCCGCGACGAAATCCTGGGTCTTGTAGTTGATGGCGCGGTCGGCGCCGAGCTTCAGACACGCGTCCGCCTTGTCCTGCGAGCCGACGGTGACGATCACCTTGGAACCGAGCGCCTTCGCAAGCTGGATCGCCATGGTTCCGATGCCGGACGAGCCGCCGTGAATCAGAAGCGTTTCGCCTTCCTTCAGCGCGCCGCGCTCGAACACGTTGTGCCAGACCGTCATCAGCGTTTCCGGCGTCGCGCCGGCTTCCTGCATCGAGAAGGCCGCTGGCACCGTCATCGCCTGGGCGTCCTGCGCGATACAATATTGCGCATAGCCGCCGCCGGCGACCAACGACATCACCTTGTCGCCGAGCTTGTGCTTCTTCGCGCCGTTGCCAAGCGCGACCACTTCGCCCGCGATTTCAAGGCCGGGCAGATCGCTTGCACCTGGCGGCGGCGGATAGCTGCCGGAGCGCTGCGCCACATCGGGCCGGTTGACGCCGGCCGCGTGGACTTTCACGAGGATTTCGCCCGGTCCCGGAACTGGCACGGCACGCTTCTCCGGCAACAGCACCTCCGGGCCGCCGGGTTTGCTGATGCCGATCACGGTCATTTGCGTGGGCAGCTTTTCCATCATGTGTCCTTCGCCGGTGGGTCAATGGCCGATTGCCATATCGCTTTTTTGCGGCGGAGTGAAATGTCGTCTGCGGGCCGTCGCGTCAGGCATTGCGCGCCCGCGAAAGTCGCTGCAAATTCTAGAACGATTGCCGCGCGCGGCCTTTGACCGCGGACCGCCTTTATCGCGTAGCGCCGCCCGCGCGAAAAGTCACGCGAAAGAACGAGTGGGGAGAGACATGCCTATCGAGGATGACGACCGGCCGAGGAAAAAAATCAGCCACCAGATTGGTCAGGATCTGTCGCTCTTGTCGGTGGAGGAATTGACCGAGCGCATCGCGCTGCTCACGACCGAAGTGGAACGGCTGCAGGCGGACATCTCCAAGAAGCGCGCCTCGAAGGAAGCCGCCAACAGCATCTTCAAATCGTGAGCCGGATGCGAGCGTCGAACAAGTCATTGAAAAAGGCAAAAAAGCAGTGCAGTAAATCCGCGCAGGCTTGAATAGCCGCTCGGCCATTGGCCGACATGGCTAATGAAGTTTGAAAAAATTTTCGTTCTTTACGGTTCATTAAGCTTTCGCGTTTATGACTCGCAGCGTCCTCGTTTGGACACCGAGTGGCTCCTGTCCACTCTGTTTGACGCCTCCCTGTTATCAACTTCAAAAGCCGCCGGAAACGGCGGCTCTTTTTTTGGGCCCCGCGGAGCCGTCGCGACGACAGACGCGCGTGTTCACTTCGGCGCACTCCGGAAACCATATTCCACCTTGTCGCTGGACTCTCGGCCGCCGCCGCGCAATGATTTGTTCATCATAAGCCGGCGCGGGAACGCCGGCTGCGTTGGTTGTGGCGTAAGGGGCGTTTACCATGTCTGATCGTGCGCAAGGGGACGGCGCGCTGGTTCAATTCAGCGAACGGCTGACAAATTCGGCCGCATTCGGAAATCTGTTTCGGGAAGGCATGGATCTGGTCGAGGAGACCGCCACCTATCTCGATGGGGCGGGCCGCACCGAGGCCAAGGCGTTGGAGCGCTCTGCCAGCCTGACCTACGCGACGGAGAGCATGCGCCTGACCACCCGCCTGATGCAGATGGCATCCTGGCTGCTGCTGCATCGTGCGGTGAAGGAAGGGGAAATGACGCTGACGCAGGCCAATCGCGAAAAGACCAAGGTCAAGCTCACCGCCGCTGATCCCGGTCCCGCCGACACGCTGGAGAAGCTGCCGGCGCAATTGCAGGACTTGATCGCCCGCTCGATGAGCCTGCAGACGCGTGTGCGCCGTCTCGACATATCCATCCACGCGCCGCCGCCCGAGCGTAACGCGATCGGCAACCCCCTGGTGCCGCAGCTCAACCGCCTGAAGGCCGCGTTCGAGCAGTAATCGTTTCTATTGCCGTCATTCCGGGGCGATGCGCATCCAAGTCGGGCTGTTGCCGACTTGGAAATCATATTTGCCGAACTCGGGTAAACCCGAGTTCGGGTATCGAACCCGGAATCTTGAGATTCCCCGATGCGCAATTGCCCATCTGAGGTCTGGTCCTGAGCCTGCCATCCGGCCGCGCTTCTTGCGCGGACCCGTTGGGACCATCCCGGAATGACGGTGCCTTTGGCTTGGCAACTCGCCGCCATCATCAAACTCAAAGGCGCCCCAAAAAGGGGCGCCTCCAGGCGTTTCGTGCGAAGGCCCTCTCACTCCTTCTTGAGGAAGCCGGAAAACTTCTTCTGGAACCGCGAGACGCGGCCACCGCGATCGATGAGTTGCTGGGAGCCGCCGGTCCAGGCCGGATGCGACCTGGGATCGATGTCGAGATTCAGCTTGTCGCCTGCCTTGCCCCAGGTCGAGCGCGTCTGGTACTCGGTGCCGTCGGTCATCACGACCGTAATCATATGATAATTCGGGTGAATATCGGCTTTCATGGCATATCCTCAGGCGGCGGGCCTGCTCTCGATGGCTGACGTGGACGGAATTGGGCGGCTCTATAACGCAAGCATGGTGGCAAAACAAGCCGACCGGCCTTCGTATCTGTCCGGATTTGCCAGCTCCTGCCATGCCGCCTATCTGGGGGTAGAGCATGATCCGGTGCTCTAGCGAAGGGATTGGTCGGAGCTCATGAGCGCAGTGGAACGGCTGGAAGGCCGCCAGGATACCCCCAAGGACACCGCCAAGGAGCGGGAATCGACGGGGCCGGAATCCGCGATCGAGGCTCTTGCCGAAGAGGTGCGACTGACGCCGTCGAAAGGCCGGGCGCCGCTGCGCCCACTGCTCGCGCTGGCGCCCTATGTCGCGCGCTATCGCGGCCGTGTCGTGCTTGCCCTGATCTCGCTGACTGTCGCAGCAATCACCACGCTCGTGGTGCCGGTCGCGGTGCGGCGGATGATCGATTTCGGCTTCAGCCCGAAGGGCATCGCGCTGATCAACAACTATTTCAGCGTCATGATCGCGGTGGTCGCGATCTTGGCGCTGGCCAGCGCCAGCCGCTATTACCTCGTGATGACCATCGGCGAACGCATCGTCGCCGATCTCAGGCGCGACGTGTTCGCGCATCTGATGTCGCTGTCGCCGGCCTTCTTCGATACCGCGCGCAGCGGCGAGTTGATCTCGCGGCTGACCGCCGACACCACGCAGATCAAGTCCGCGGTCGGCGCTTCCGTGTCGATCGCGCTGCGCAATCTCCTGCTGTTTTTCGGCGCCGTCATCATGATGGTGATCACGAGCCCGAGGCTGTCCGGCCTCGTGCTGCTCGCCATTCCCTTGATCGTGTTGCCGCTGGTGGCATTCGGGCGCTGGGTGCGGCGGCTTTCGCGCAATGCGCAGGACACGCTTGCGGACGCCACCGCCTATGCCTCGGAACTGGTCGGCGCCATCCGCACCGTGCAGGCCTATACCGGCGAACGGCTCGCCGACCGGCGCTTCCGCAGCGAAGTGGAGCAGGCCTATGAAGCGGCGCGCACCTCGACCAAGGCCCGCGCGGTTCTCACCTTGATCATCATCTTCATCGTCTTTACCAGCGTGATCGTGATCCTCTGGATCGGATCGCACGATGTGCTGACCGGCGCGATCACGCCCGGGCGTCTTGGCCAGTTCGTGCTCTACGCGGCCTTTGCCGCTTCAGGCCTCGGCCAGCTCAGCGAAGTCTGGGGCGAGGTCTCCGCGGCGTCGGGCGCGGCGGAGCGGCTGTTCGAAATCCTGCGGGTCGAGCCTGACATCGCAGCTCCCGCGGTGCCGCGCGCGCTGCCGAGGCCGTCGCGCGGCGATGTGAGCTTCGACAATGTCAGCTTCGCCTATCCGATGCGCCGCGAAGTGCCGGCGGTCGAGCGGGTTTCGTTTGCGGTGCGCCCCGGCGAGAAGGTTGCGATCGTCGGACCTTCCGGCGCCGGCAAGAGCACGCTGTTTCACCTGCTGCTCCGCTTCTACGATCCCCTGTCCGGGACCATCTCGTTCGACGGCGTGCCGGTCAGGCAAGCCGATCCGCGCGAGGTGCGCAGCCAGATCGCGCTGGTGCCGCAGGACTCGGTCGTGTTCGCGACCAGCGCGCGGGAAAACATCCGCTTCGGCCGCCCCGAGGCCAGCGATGCCGAGGTCGAGCGCGCCGCCGATCTTGCCCACGCAACCGAATTCATTCGCCGCCTGCCGAACGGGTTCGAGGCCCAGCTTGGCGAGCGCGGCGTCACGCTCTCCGGCGGCCAGCGCCAGAGGATCGCGATCGCGCGAGCGATCCTGCGCGACGCACCGCTGTTGCTGCTCGACGAGGCGACCTCGTCGCTCGATGCGGAATCGGAGACGCTGGTGCAGACCGCCCTGGAAGAGCTGATGCGTCACCGCACCACGCTCGTGATCGCCCATCGCCTTGCGACCGTTCTGTCCTGCGACCGCATTCTGGTGATGGAGCAGGGCCGGATCGTCGAGCAGGGCACTCACGTCTCGCTGGTCGCCGCCAACGGGCTCTACGCCCGGCTGGCACGATTGCAGTTCGAGGGGGTGTGAGGCTCGTTGTGACGTTCTGATTCAGTTGTGACGTAGCGCTCTCACCGTCGTCCCGGCGAACGCCGGGAGCCATCACTACAGGCTTAAATTGTTTCAGACGTGTGGTGGCCCCAGCCTGCTCAACAACATCCGCCTGTGGTCATGGGTCCCGGCGTTCGCCGGGACGACGTGGAGGGAGCTGTCGTCTCCGAGCCACCGTCATTGCGAGGATCTGCGCGGACGAAGTGAAATGTCATCCGGGTGGTGCAACTTTACTGACTCCCGCGCGTTGCTTGCCGGAACATGATGTTGCCGGAACATGACGGCGCCGACAGCAACGGGAGACCGATATGGGATATCGCCGCGGTGGTTTTGTGCTCACGCCACCTTCGCTCATGATATTCGTGATTGCGCTGATCCTGGCGCTATTTGCCATGCTGGTGCATTACACACATATGCCGGTCCCGCTTGTCAGCGCGTCGCATGCATTCGATGCTCTCGCGATCGCCTATGTGGTGCTGACCATCGGCGCGCTGTTCCGTGGTGTGTAGTATCAAGGCTTCCACGTCATCCGCAACACCGGCCGGCCTGAGGTTGGATTGATGTCCTCGCCGGCATGGACGAACCCGTTGCGCGCATAGAAGTGGATGGCGCGCGCATTGTCGGCATTGACCAACAGCGTGATGTGGTCTGGCGACAACCGCTTCGCCTCGTCGACCAGCATCGTCGCCAACGGCGAACCCCAATGTTCGGGCGCGACCACGAGCTGGTCGAGATAGCCTTTCCCATCGACCGTCACGAAGCCGGTCATCTCGCCGGCTCGTTCGGCGATGACGATGGCGGCATGCGGCACCAGCTCATTGCGCCAACGTTCGCGCCACCACGGGACGCGCGCGGCGAAGTCGATCGCGGGATAAGCGTGCTGCCAGGTGCGTTGCCACAGCGCGATCGCGGCGTCCTCGTCGGACGCTTGATACGGACGGAGGGTGAACGACGCGCTCATCCGTACGCTGCGATGGCGATCCGCGGGGCTCCGGCGGATGGCATTATTTTTCCGTCAGCTTCAGCTCGATGCGGCGGTTGCGCTTGAAGGCCTCTTCGGTGTTGGCGGTATCAAGCGGCTGAAACTCGGCGAAGCCGGCCGCGACCAGCCGCTGCGCGGGCACGCCGAGCGAGATCAGATATTGCACCACCGAGATCGCGCGCGCCGAGGACAATTCCCAGTTCGACTTGAACACCGGGCTGTTGATCGGCCGCACGTCGGTGTGGCCGTCGACCCTGAGCACCCAGGCGATCTCGCTCGGGATCTGCTTGTCGAGGTCGGTCAGCGCGCTTGCGACCGTGTCGAGCTCCGCCCGGCCTTCCGGCAACAGCGTCGCCTGGCCCGTGTCGAAGAAGACTTCCGATTGGAACACGAAGCGGTCGCCGACAATACGGATGTCCGGCCGGTTGCCGAGAATGGCGCGCAGGCGGCCGAAAAATTCCGAACGATAGCGCGACAATTCCTGCACCCGCTGCGCCAGCGCGATATTCAGACGCTGGCCGAGATCAGCGATCCGGCCCTGCGATTCCTTGTCGCGTTTCTCCGAGGCATCGAGCGCCTCTTCCAGCGCGGCGAGCTGGCGGCGCAGCGCGGTGATCTGCTGGGTCAGGACCTCGATCTGCGCCAGCGCGCGTGACGAGACCTGCTTCTCCGAATCCAGCGCCTTGTTGAGCTCGGCGGTGCGGCCCGCCGCGTCGCTGCCGGCATTGGCGAGGCCTTCATAGAGGCCCTTGACGCGGTCGCGCTCGGACTGCGCCGAGGCAAGCCCCGCGCGCAATTGCGCGATCTGATCCTCGAGATTGACCTTGCCGAGCTTTTCCAGCGACAGCAGGTCGTTCAACTGCGCGATCTTGGAGTTGAGCTCTTCCAGCGCCTTGTCCTTGCCGGTGACCTCCTGCGACAGGAAGAACTGCACCACCAGGAACACCGACAGCAGGAACACGATCGACAGGACCAGCGTCGACAGCGCGTCGACGAATCCTGGCCAGTAGTTGAAACCGGATTCGCCGCGGCGGGCACGGGCGAGGGCCATCTTGCTTCTCCATCACTCTTACTCTCGCGTCGCGGATCAACGGCGGCGCATCAACATGCGCCGTTAGGTCCCGAGGGCGCGAGGGACTTTTTGTTTGAGCATGATCTCCGCGCAAACGCGTTCCGCGTTTGTCGCGAGGAAAACCGGTCTCCACCCATCGGGTCGTAGCCCGAGGGCATGCTTTTCCGGATCATGCTCTAACTCTTCTCCTTCTGGCGGGCGAGGCGTTCGAGCAGGCGCTTGATCTCGCGGTTCTGCTCGCCCTGGCCGTCGGCCCATTCGCGGATCATCTGCTGCTCGGTCCGCATATGCGCGACCAGGCTCTGGATCGCTTCCGCCAGATTGGCCATCGCCGCGGTCGAACCGCGGCCGCCGCCTTCTTCGACCGCACTCCGCAGCCGCTCGACAACGCCCGACAGGTCGCCGGCGGCGGCACTCTCGCCGCCATATTCGCGCACCGTCGAGGCGAGCCAGTCCTCGAGGTCGGTATAGAAGCGGTTCTGCGCCTGGCTCGATTGCAGGTCGAGAAAGCCGAGCATGAGGGAGCCGGCGAGGCCGAACAGCGAGGACGAAAACGAAATGCCCATGCCGCCGAGCGGCGCCGCCAGACCCTCCTTGAGCCGATCGAACAAGGCGCCGGCGTCGCCGCCGACCTTCAGCCCGTCGATCACTGTGCCGACCGAGCTCACCGTCGCGATCAGGCCCCAGAACGTTCCAAGCAGGCCCAGAAACACCAGAAGTCCGGTCATATAGCGGGAAATGTCGCGCGCCTCGTCGAGCCGGGTGGCGATCGAGTCCAGGAGATGCCGCATGGTCTGTTGCGAGATCGTCATGCGGCCGCTGCGTTCGCCGCCGAGGATCGCAGCCATCGGCGCCAGCAGGGTGGGACGGCTCGAAAGCGCAAGGCCGGGATCGGCGATGCGGAAATTATTGACCCAGGCGACCTCGGGATAGAGCCGGATGACCTGGCGGAACGACAGGATCGTGCCGATCAGAGCGACCGCGCCGATCAGCGCATTGAGGCCTGGGTTGGCGAAGAAGGCGACCGTGAGCTGCTTGTACAGCACGACCATGACCAGCGCGCATAGCACCAGGAACACCAGCATCCGCACCAGGAAAATCCGCGGCGAGGACAATTTGGTCGGCTCGATCTCCACATTCGCGGAGCGGGAAGTGGGGCCTGAGGGCATTCTGCAATCCGTAGCGGGGGGAACCACTGTTCGGCTTCACTATGGCACAGCGGTGGCGGGAAAAAAGCTCGGATCGCCTTAAGTCCGGTCTGCCGACGTTCCGGCCATTCCCGAGTGGAACCCCAGGTTGAAACCAGTCCGGTCTGATCGCGTATTGGCTCGGCGGGCCAATGTCCAGCCGCAACAGGCAAAATTCCACACGACCGTTATATCTTGAAGCGCTGCTCACGATCGCGCTTTCCACCGCTGCATCGTCCAGGCGAACAGGATCGGCAATTCCCGGCTGGGTCGTGGCTAGGGCACTGGCGCCGGTTCTTCCTCGCGACCGCTGATCTGTTCGGTCATGCCGGCGGCGGCGAAGGGGACTGCTACCAGATAAAAACAGCCTGGATCTTTCGGGCTGAGACGCGCGTCTGCCGCCCGCACCCCTGCGGCGGCCTGTCGCGGAGCTGTGCGCCGATTCGCGATTTCCTTCAGGTTCCATCGTGTGCCAGCCGTCAAAAGACCGGCTCACAATCCGGTGAATCGGTGGAACTCCGAGTTATTTCAGTCAGATGGCGCGTGTGACATTGAGCCGCCCGCGCCTCGTATTGCGCCGCAATAGGTCGGTTCTATCCTTAAGCGCGTCATCAGGCGCGGCGGCATTGCGCGCGCGTCGTCCGAATTTCGATCCACCTCTCAATTCCAACGCGGGGCATTTCTTCAATGTCGGGATTTTACAGGCAGTCGGCGGGCATTGTGCTCTTGCTGGCGGCGATGTCACCTCTGCTGGCCGGATGCGACGGACCGAGCCAGGCGGCGGCGGAGGCGCAGCCCACCTTGCCGGACGTCAGCATCGTGACGGTCAAGCCGCAGCCGCGCGCCATGGTGCGCGAATTGCCGGGGCGCATCGCACCGATGCGCGTTTCCGAAGTCCGGCCGCGCGTCTCGGGCATCGTGGTCAAGCGCATGTTTAACCAAGGCAGCGAGGTGAAGGCCGGCGATCCGCTCTATCAGATCGATCCGCGGCCGTTCGAAGTTGAGGTGCAGTCGAGCAAGGCGGCGCTTGCGAAGGCCGAGGCGGTTCATGTGCAGGCCGCGCAACAGGCGCGGCGGATCGGCCTGTTGACCAGCCAGCGCGCGGCGCCGGAGGTCGAGAACGAGAAGGCGATCGCCGCCGAGCGGCAGGCCGCGGCCGATGTCGAGGGCCGCAAGGCCGACCTCGCGCGCGCCGATCTCAATCTCGAATATGCCACCGTCCGCGCGCCGATCGACGGCATCGTCGGCGCGGCTCAGATCAGCGAGGGCGCGCTCGTCGTGCAGCACGACACCGCGACGCTTGCGACCATTCAGCAGCTTGATCCGATCTACGCCGATTTCACCCAATCGGTCAGCGAGCTGATGCACCTGCGGCGCGCCTATGAATCCGGCGATCTGGAGCGCATCGCGACGGACGCCATCAAGGTCCGTCTGGTGCTGGACGACGGCACGCTCTATCCGATCGCCGGCAAATTGCTGTTCTCCGAGGCGAAGGTCGATGCCCATACCGGGCAGGTGACGCTGCGCGGCGAGTTCGCCAATCCCAAGCGCGAGCTTCTGCCGGGCATGTATGTCCGCGTCCGCATCGAGCAGGGCATCGACAGCGATGCGATCGCCGTGCCGCAGCAGGCGATCCAGCGCAATGCCGGCGGCGGCAGCGAGGTCTTTGTCGTCAAGGACGACAACAGCGTCGCGCGGCAGCCGGTGCGAACCGGCGCGGTGCAGGACGGCCAGTGGCTGGTGACCGACGGCCTGAAAGCGGGCGACCGGGTCGTGGTCGAAGGCTTTCAGAAATTCGCGGCCGGCGACAAGGTCAAGCCGCAATCCTGGGACGAGGCGGACGCATCGGCCGACACGACGGCCTCGTCGCAATCCGCTTCCGTGCAGCGGTAACCGCCCATGCCGAGCTTCTTCATCGACAGGCCGATCTTCGCCTGGGTCGTCGCACTGTTCATCTGTCTCGTCGGCGCGATCTCGATTCCGCTGCTCGCGGTCGCGCAATATCCGATCATCGCGCCGCCGTCGATCTCGATCTCGACGAGCTATCCCGGCGCCTCGCCGGAAAATCTCTACAACAGCGTCACGCGGCTGATCGAGGAGGAGCTGAACGGCGCGTCGGGCATCCTCAATTTCGAATCGACCAGCGACTCGCTCGGGCAGGTCGAGATCACCGCGAATTTCGTTCCGGGCACCGAGACCAGCGCGGCGTCCGTCGAGGTGCAAAACCGTCTCAAGCGCATCGAGGCGAGGTTGCCGCGCGCGGTGATCCAGCAGGGCATCCTGGTCGAGGAAGCGTCCAGTGCGGTGCTGCAGATCATCACGCTGAAATCGACCGACGGCAGCCTCGACGAGGTCGGGCTCGGCGATTTCATGATCCGCAACGTGCTCGGCGAAATCCGCCGCATTCCCGGCGTCGGCCGCGCCACGCTGTATTCCACCGAGCGCTCGCTGCGCGTCTGGCTCGATCCGGCCAAGCTGGTCGGCTACGGCTTGACCGCCGATGACGTGACCAAGGCGATCAGCGCTCAGAACGCGCAGGTCGCCTCGGGCAGCGTCGGCGCCGAGCCGAGCACGGCCGAGCAGCGCACCGCCACGCTCGTGCTGGTGAAGGGACAGCTCGAATCGCCCGATGAATTCGGATCGATCATCCTGCGCGCCAATGCCGACGGTTCCACCGTGCGGCTGCGCGACGTCGCGCGCATCGAGATCGGCGGCCTGAGCTACCAGTTCAACACCCGCCTCAACGGCAAGCCGACCGCGGGCCTTTCGGTGCTGCTGTCGCCGACCGGCAATGCGCTCGCGACCGCAAGCGCAGTCGAGGCCAAGATGAAGGAGCTGTCGCGCTTCTTCCCGGCCACCATCGCCTATGAGATTCCCTACAACATCACCCCGGTCGTGAAAGCATCGATCGAGAAGGTGCTGTCGACGCTGGTCGAGGCCGTGGTGCTGGTGTTCATCGTGATGTTCCTGTTCCTGCAGAACATTCGCTACACCATCATTCCGACCATCGTGGTGCCGGTGGCGCTGCTCGGCGCCTGCGCCACGCTGATGCTGGCCGGCTATTCCATCAACATGCTGACCATGTTCGGCATGGTGCTGGCGGTCGGCATTCTCGTCGACGACGCGATCGTGGTGGTGGAGAATGTCGAGCGCATCATGGCGGAGGAGGGGCTGCCGCCGAAGGAGGCGACGCGCAAGGCGATGTCGCAGATCACCGGCGCCATCATCGGCATCACGCTGGTGCTGATGGCGGTGTTCGTACCGATGGCGTTCTTCCCGGGCTCGGTCGGCATCATCTATCGCCAGTTCTCCGTCACGATGGTCGCGGCCATCGGCTTCTCGGCGCTGCTGGCGCTGTCGCTGACGCCGGCGCTGTGCGCGACGCTGCTCAAGCCCGTCGTAGCGGGGCAGGGCCATGCCCGCAAGGGCCTGTTCGGCCTGTTCAACCGCGGGCTCGACAATGGCCGCAATGGCTATTCGCGCGTCGTGCTGGGGGCGCTGAAGCGGGGCGGACGGCTGATGTTGATCTATGCCGCGCTGCTGGCCGGGCTGACCTTCGCCTTCATCAGAATGCCCGGCGGCTTCCTGCCGGTCGACGACCAGGGCTTCATCACGACCGATGTGCAGACGCCGTCCGATTCCTCCTATGCACGCACGGAGGCGGCCGTCGAGAAGGTCGAGAAATATCTCGCCGAGCGGGCAGGCGTCGAGAATGTCACCTTCCTCACCGGCTTCAGCTTCTTGGGCCAAGGCATCAACACCGCGCAGGCCTTCATCTCGCTGAAGGACTGGTCGGAGCGCGGACCGCAGGAGTCCGCGGCCGCGATCGTCGCCGACATCAACCGTGACCTGTCCTCGATCCGCGACGCCAGGGTCTCCGCGCTGCAGCCGCCGCCGATCGACAATCTCGGCAATTCCTCGGGCTTCAGCTTCCGCCTGCAGGATCGCGCGCAGAAAGGCTATGCGGCGCTGACAAAAGCCGCGGATCAGCTTGTCGCGGAGGCCAATGCCGGTCCGATCCTGCAGAAGGTCTATATCGAGGGCCTGCCGCCCGCGCCGCAGATCAACCTCATGATCGACCGCGAGAAGGCCGGCGCGTTCGGCGTCACCTTCGAGGACATCAACAACACGATCTCGACCAATCTCGGCTCGAACTACATCAACGACTTCCCCAATCGCGGCCGCATGCAGCGCGTGATCGTGCAGGCGGACAACACGAGCCGCATGAACGCGGACGATATTCTCAACTACAACGTCAAGAACCGGAATGGCCAGCTCGTTCCGTTCTCCGCTTTCGCGACCATCGAGTGGGCGAAGGGGCCGACCCAGATCGCTGGATTCAATTACTACCCCGCGGTGCGCATCAGCGGCGAGGCAAAGCCGGGCTACACGTCGGGCGATGCGATCGCCGAGATGGAGCGGCTTGCCGACAAGCTGCCGCGCGGCTTCGGCTATGAATGGGCCGGGCAATCGCTGCAGGAGAAGCTGTCGGGCTCGCAGGCGCCGTTCTTGCTGGCGCTGTCGGCGGTGGTCGTATTCCTGTGTCTTGCCGCGCTCTATGAGAGCTGGACCATTCCGCTCGCCGTGCTGCTCACAGTGCCGCTCGGCATTCTCGGCGCGGTGGTGGCGGCGACGATGCGCGGGCTGCCGAACGACGTCTATTTCACGGTCGGCCTGATCACCATCATCGGATTGGCGGCAAAGGACGCGATCCTGATCATCGAATTCGCCAAGGATCTGCGCGCGCAGGGCAAGCCGCTGATCGAGGCCACCGTGGAGGCCTGCAGCCTGCGCTTCCGCCCGATCGTGATGACAGGTCTCGCCTTCGTCTCGGGCGTGCTGCCGATGGTGATCGCAACGGGCGCCGGCGGCGCGAGCCAGCAGGCGCTCGGCACCAGCGTGA
>Ga0210406_10001437_pt1 | contig 29031 bp, 21 predicted proteins | sample IncBWC30MmetaG_FD_155454 | JGI IMG/M metagenome (GOLD analysis project Ga0210406, IMG submission 155454) | Forest soil microbial communities from Barre Woods Harvard Forest LTER site, Petersham, Massachusetts, United States - Inc-BW-C-30-M | ecosystem: Environmental > Terrestrial > Soil >... | reverse complement strand
TCGCCTTGGCTGCAGCAGTGCTAACCTTTTTCATTGCCGGTCTCCTTTTATCTGTGCTTCGAGCACGTCGATAACTTGGGAGCGTACACCGCATCCCGTCCGGAGACCGGCCTTCTCATCCCATCTGTTTTCACCAGTTCTCGGCAAGTCGGCCAACCCGAGGCGAGGAAGCCGCCCCGAAAGGCGACTTCCTGTTTCAGTTCCAACAGCTTAGTGTTACGGAATCACGTGGAACGGCACATTGCTGGTCAGCGTGCCACTCGGCGTGGTGACAGTTACGTAGCCCGTCGTCGCATCCGCTGGAACCGTAGCGCGAATGAATGTGTCGGACACTACAGGGAAGTTCGCTTGAATTCCGTTAATCGAGACACTGGTGGTTGCGGTGAAGCCTTGTCCGAGGACGGGCCCAGTCTGCCCGACCTTGCCGTAGTGATAGCGCCAGTTTCCAGTGACCGAGTAAACTAATTCATCATCAAGTCGGGTGGTTATGCTCAAGACCCTCCTCACCACCACGAATCTCGTTGTCGGTGGCGCCTTCGCCCTGACATTCCTGCTGTTTTTTGGTTTAGAAGCCACACGTTCAGCAACCGGTTGGCGACGAAATCGCTTGGAGTGAATCTCTTCCTTTACGGGGTTCTGTTTGTTTTCGGTGAGGGCTATCTCATGGTTCTTTTCGCAGACTTGAAATGGCTCCGAATCGCGCTCTACCTCGCCATTGCATCCTCGGGAGTGCTCCTAAACCCTGGACCGTGGAATCGCCGTCTGCGACCGAGGAACGATTCCGACGGTGTACGGAAGTAAGCGAGTCCTTCATGGATCCCCCAGGATCGCTGTTCCGCTAACGTGCCCAGCATGGGCGACATCGACACGGATGTCCGTGCGGCGCGGCAGGTAGCGTTGGGTCCCACCCCATTGCCTCAACACCCGGCACGCCGACACCGCTCGCTAGTCGCCACTGCCGGCTATGTCCTTCGCGATTGCCCAGCAGGCGCGAGGGAAAGCCTCATTCTTATTAGCCTGGGCAGTGAGTCTTACCCGGTGGCACGGCCATTCCTCCCATGTCATCTGGTACTTGGGTACTTGGAGGTTTGACAAAACAAACGCCTCCCACTTCATCTTGCGAAACCCCAGTGCGCATGTCCATCCACACCGCGTACATGGTTGCACCATTGAAAACGTGGCAGCGATAGTCGCCCATGAACGTTCCGCCGAAACCATCATTATCTGGGTTGGACATGGTGGTCGACAGCATGTGGGTGGCACTGAAGCTTACGCCACCGTTGGTCGAAATTGCCGCCGCCGGCTGATATTGCAGGTTGGCCGGATCGTTGCGGCGATCCAGCCAGGTCACCACGATACTTCCATTTTTCCCCGGATTGATCCACTGGAAGAACTGGTCTCCCTTGTTGGAGTTGGAAACCCGCACCGGTGCGCCGAAGGTATTTCCACCGTCATTCGAAGTGGCCACCTCCACCTGCATTTGCGATCCACTCCAGTTGTAGATACAGAGATATACCTTGGCGGTCGCACCGCTGCCGAACACGGCATTGGCGGCGATGTTGCTCACGCGCTCACCGGTGTTGGGCAAACAACCGTAGAACGCGCCGCAGGTATCGGGAACCAGGGTTGGAGTAGCAACCGTCACCGGAACGCTCCAGGTAGCGCCCCCGTCGGTTGACTTTGAAAGCAGCATGGCTGCTACCGTTCCGCCACAGTCGCCATTCGGGCCGGTGGCTGGGCAGCGTTGCCAGCTTACGTACACCGTGCCGTCGGCACCAACCGCGAGATCGCTAAATTGATCCACTTCGTTCGGATAAATCTGCTTGGTATCGACAGCTACTGTTGCCCAGGTCTTGCCGCCATCCGTGGAATGGGAGACGGAGATTTCGCTGTCACTTGCCCCATCAAACTGGGTTATCGAAACATACATGTCATTGACGAATGGGCTGCTGGAATTCGTATCAATTTCCAGCCAGGGTTTATCCGCCAACGAACCCAGCAGCGGCGTGCTGACAATCACCGGCGTGCCCCATGTTTGGCCATTGTCGGTCGAAGAAGACAGAACCACGTCGCCGTTCTGAATACCTCCTGCGTAAGCAACATTCTTCAGGTCATAGCCAACAATCGGATCACCCTCACCCCCGGAGCCCGGAAGGCAGGTGCGGGTCCAGGTAGAACCGCCATCACCACTAGCATAGAAGCCCTGAATGTTCGGGCAGTTGTAGTCGTTGCCCCCGGTGAGAAGCTGCATCGGGTTCTTCAAATTCACCGCCACCGGGTCTTCGTTCACCGGCTGTCCGCCTCCCGATGCTTGTGCATTGGGAAGAATACAAGGAGCGGGTTTACAGGTGAGACTCTGCGCGTCCGGAGCCAGCGTATTGGTGGACATCGGTTTGAGCAGGCCGGCGCGGTACGCCCGCGCTGCCAGAACACCGCCTGAGATTGGACTCTTCTCCAGTACTTGCGCGTTCAGTGCAGCCGTAAGAATGAGCGACAAGGAAAGAAGTGACGTGACTACTGCAATCCGACGAAGAGCGTTTTTCAAGATATCCTCCAGGCTAGAAGGGTCGTTTTTGGATTTAGATTGAGACTCCCGCGCGAGAACTCCGCGTCGTCCGACCGTAGATGCAGGAATGTTTGGCCCTCGCGAACCCTAATGCATCCAACCCGGTATCGTCAACCCCCAAAAAGAACGGAGTCGTTAGTCCCTAAGGGTGTGCCATTTCCGATCAGGTACGCGAAGGCCCCCGAGGAAAAACAGGTGAGAAGTGTGCTCAGCCAATTTGTTCATGCGTGACCACTGATAATATCTGCGAGCGAAACTCTAGAGACGCTGGCCAGCGGGAAGTTAGGCGAAGTTAGAGCATCCTTTACAGGGCCTTGTTAGACTACTCCCTAATCGCCATTACACCCATTGACCAGTCAGGCCATTCTCAATGAGTGTAAACGCCAGATTTCGCCAGCTATTCGGAGCGCTAGGTATGAAATGCGGACCAGGGCTCACTGAGATTCGACGCGGGTGTCAATGACGTTTCCTGCATTGCTCTCACGACGATCCGGGAAATACACGGCTTTGTGGCAGTCTGATCTAATTCGTTGAATCGAAACACTAGGGGGAAGAAACTGCAGTACTTTCATTCGACCCAGTCGAGGTGCCAAAAACACCGGCCAATGAACACGCTCATTGCTAATCCACCGGGAGCTGTCGGTTGCGCCATTCAACGCGGACTACTCGATTGTCATTTGCGAGGTTGGCAACTTGGCGGGGACTGGTCCCTGAGTTGGCTGCACTATTGTTGTCGAGTGCCTCGACCGCCTTCTTGAACATCCACGACAAACCGGCAACCGTCAGCAATCCAAACAGCAGCCATCCGAGCACCAACAGTTCGAAGAAATGCATCGTCGCCTCAGTTCGCGGTCCAAACAAGAATGGCTGCTAGTTCCTGTCGCCAGTCATATAGCAGCCTGCAACTGTATTCACAGTTGATTCGTGCCTCACCGTTTTGAGGCGCAACGACTTTATCCTTGTCCCCCAGCTGGGGCAAGAGTCCAATTACTCTATTTTTCTAATTGGCTTACCTTCATTGCCCGTCAATGAGTGCTATCGCCTGTTCGTAGGCAGCAAGATCCAGCCGTTTATGTGCTGGAGGAGAGAAAAATCGAAGAATACGTCCCTGACTTGGGGTACGTGAGGTAACACTACTTCTTGTTGACGTCCTGGATCAGCACCAGGTCTGATGGCGTATCGCCGCGCACGAGCGCCAGACGCTTTCCATCGGGGGACCACTGGTAGGAATAAATCCGCAACGACGTGTAATCCGTGATCTGGTGTCCGGCTCCGCCATCCAGCGGTTGCAGCCACAGATTGTCCACGCCCTTGTCGCGGATGGGATAGACGATTCCTTTGCCGTCAGGGCTGAACTGTATGTTGCCATTGTGCCGCGGATCATATTCGAATGTGCGGGTGGTCTGACCCGACGTGAGCGAAATGAGTGAAACGTTCGGCTTCTGTGCTTTGAAGTCGTAGGTTCCGAGGACGGCGGTATTCCCATCACGCGCGATTGCAAAACCAGCCTGGACTTCGGTAGGCTCCTTAACATTTTTTAAGACTGCCTCAGGTTTGCGGCCGGGAGGGACCTTCATGAAGGCGCGATCGCCAAAGTCGATATAGAAAACAGTTTTTCCATCGGGAGAACAGGCTGGGAACTCGTCGTTCTTGCCATCGCTGACCTGGATCAGACCGGTGCCATCAGGGTTGCTGCGCCAGATGTTGAGGGTCATCGTCTTGGGTACCCCGCGTGTAAACACCACGCTTCCATCACCGCAACCACGTGGCTGAAGAGCGCCCGCATCGGCTCCGGGAGCCAGTTCGGATTTGACTCCGCCGTCGGTATCGATGACGCGTGCAGCGCCCGATTGCTCGGTCAGGAGCTTGCCGTCGTTCGTCCAGGAGACAAAGGTGATTGGATCGCCCGAACTTATCTGTTTCAGGTCGGAGTAGTCGGGCTTTTCGCCGGCGCTCACATACAGGTCGCGAATCGACTGGCGCATGACGCTGGCGATGGTCTTGCCATTAACTGAGACACTCACTGCGCCGTAGTCGTTTGCGTCAGCGGTGACAGGGTGCAAGGTGCCGTCAGACAAGTTGAGCAGCCCAATCTGATCGCGGCTGAAGCGCGTTTCCATGGTCGCGTACGTCACTGCCAGCGACTTTCCCTCGGGCATCCACGCCACGTTGTCGATCGCTGTGGAAGGAGGAGTCGAAATGCTCTTCTGCTCTCCGGTATTCGGATCGATGGAGACAATTGCCGCTATTCTGCCGCCATTGCTCAACTGAAAGGCAATTCCGGCGATGGATTTTCCATCTGGCGCCCACGATGTAGACATGATCGGGGCACTCATAGGTCCACTGGCGATGCTTTTTTCGTTGCCGCCATCCGCGTTCGCGATCAGGACATGGAATTTGCCCGGTTCGGGGTCGTTGGCACGCGCAAAAACTAAACGCTGTCCATCCGGAGAAAAACCAGGATTGGTGTCAATGTCTTTAACCAGCAATTGTGGCGTTCCGCCAAGGACCGGAATGCGATAAAGATCGAACTCCTGAGAAGCAGGACCGCTAATGAGCAGAGTATGAGAGTAGTAGATGTGGCTGCCGTCAGGCTCGAATCGCAGTGCGAGATATCGCACATGCTGGGGAGGATTGATCTGCACGTTGCTTTCGCTGGCGAGATGCCGCAGCCATAGAGATTCATTGCCCTCGGTATTGAGTACATAGGCAAGATATTGCCCGTCGGGAGACATGGCGCCGATCTGCGCGTTGTGCGTGCCGCTGACTTTGGTGATCTTTATGCTCTCGAAGGGCTGACGCCGCGTGGTAAAAAAGAGGCTGTACACCCCGAAAGCAGCGGCGGCTAGCAGGAGCACGACCACGGTGACGATGACTCCGACGCCCGTCTTATGCTGGCGGGCCGCGGTCGCCAGAACCGAGCTGCTTGAAGCATGCTCGAGCGATGCCACAGGTGCGCTTGGGCTTGAAGCGGGTGTTGGGCCAGACTCTTGCGCTCGTTCGCGACCGGATTCGGTGTCACGTTTGAGGCGCTTCAGATCGCTTCGCAGCTCCGCCGCAGATTGATAGCGGAGGTCGCGATCCTTCTCCATCAACTTGCTTACGATGTCGTCGAGCTTCGAAGGGAGTGACGGGTTGAGGCGCAGGGGCGTGACCGGAGTTCGATTCAGGATGCCGTCGAAGATGACGGCGGATGTGTCGCCCTGAAAAGGCAGAACACCAGTCGCCATTTCGTAGAGCACGGTGCCGAAGGAAAAAAGATCTGTACGGGAATCGAGTTCCTTGCCCTTCGCCTGCTCAGGAGACATGTAGGCGACGGTTCCAATTGCGGTGCCAGGGCTGGTCAGACACTCCAATGCGGTGGCCGCGGTTGGTCCGGCGGCAAGGTCTTTTGTCTGTATCGCGACCTTCGCTAAGCCGAAATCGAGGATTTTCGCGTGGCCGCGCTTGGTGACAAAAATGTTGGCCGGCTTAATGTCGCGGTGAACGATGCCTCCTGTGTGCGCGGCATCCAGGGCGTCGGCCACTTCGATCGCGACCGACAGAAGAGTCTCAGTGTCCATCGGGCGACCAGCGATGTGATGCTTTAAGGTCGCTCCGTCAAGGAACTCCATCACGATGAACGTTTGTCCATCCTGCCCTGCGATTTCGTGAATGGTGCAGATGTTGGGATGATTCAGAGCCGAGGCGGCCTTGGCCTCACGGCGAAACCGAGCTAGCGCCTGCGCGTCTTTGGCGACATCATCGGGTAGGAACTTCAGGGCAACGAAGCGTTCGAGATTGACGTCTTCGGCCTTGTAAACCACACCCATTCCGCCGCCGCCGAGCTTCTCTACGATGCGATAGTGCGAGATGGTTTGGCCGATCATGGCGCGACAGTCATGGTATGCGGGGATACTAGGGAAGTCAATGAAAGCGAATGGGTTGATCTCTGAGTGGAAGTCAATTGGTGAAAAATCGCCATTACACTCATTGAGGGTCAACGAGTGCCAGCGCGATTTCGAGTGCAATGCCGTTTTATACTTCCTTCCGTTTTATACTTCCTTCCTATGACCGAAAAACAAGTGCATAGCCGAAAACATCGCGTTGCGGCGAGGCGGCGGAGTGCCATCGAGGACGCAACAAGCACCATTCAGGCTATTGCAGAACACCAGATTGATGCCTACGAAGGCTGGCAACAAGTCTGCGGAATCTTTCAAAGGAACGGGGGATTAGATCTGCATGAACTCAAACCGTTTGTGCGGATTGAAGGGGTTGACAATTCGACTCTTTCAGTAACAACGGAACTCCGCGAAATGATTTGCCGGAAAGCCGCGCGGATTTTCTTTCCAAGCACAACTGTTGATAAATCGCCCTTACACTCATTGGCCGGGTTGTGAGTGCTATCGCCTACCCTGTTTCTTTTACAACAGGCGCTGTAGATCGTCCAGTATCTGTGGCTGTGGCCATTATCGCTTTTGTCGCGTCATTATAGCGCGTCAATCCAACATGGGCTTGATGACTGTCGATGCCTCACCCCTATGGGCTGCCCGGCTTCGAGGATAGAAAATTAATGTTCCGGAGGATAACCCAGGAGGGGCTCTTTCGTATCCAACGTTTGCAAAAGGAGGTCCGGGTCGTCGAATGGGCCGAGGGTTCGATTTCCTGACATCATGCTCATGCATGTTCTCGTTGCGGACGATAATCAGGTCGTTCGAAAGGCGCTATGTGGCCTTCTTGAGACCGACCCTCGCATCGCTCCCTGCATAGAGGCGGCCAATGGGAAAGAAGCGGTCGAGGTCGCAAAAAAGACGCGTCCTGATGCGGTCATCTTAGATTTGAGTATGCCTGGGATGAACGGGCTGGATGCGGCGCGGGCAATTAGAGAGGTCCGACCAGAAATACCCATAATCCTTTGCAGCATCCACGGCGAGGATCTTAGCGGCCAAACAATGTTTTTGGCCGCAATCACTGCCCTTGTTCCCAAGCAAAACGCTGGAACACAACTTTTACCCGCAATCTGGTCGCTCCTCAAAATGGCTCCTATCACTTTTCCTCTAAGAACTTCAAGAGCTGATGGCTGATGGGGAAACCGAGTTTGTGGACTTTCACTCTGAGTAGTTGGCGGGTTGCTTCTTTCATGGCCTCGCGTTCCGCCGGAGAAGAAGGAACGGGGCCATTTTCTAAATCTTGACTACGGAAGAACAGGGCTGCCTCCAAGTCGTCGGCTTTCTTCACTAATACTTCCGGATCGTCAATTTCACCCAAAAGCTCGTGAAGCAACCGTGGCCAGTCGGTGCCTTTGATGTCGGCCATAAATCCTCTTAATCTCTCAACGTGAGATTCGCATTCTTGTGCTTTCTCGGTAGACACACTAGAACCCGGAGCCACTCCGTTAGTTGTGGGTGGCGTATTTTACGCAAGTTCCGAGTATCCCTCTGCAAGCTCTGCCCCGGAGCCTGAAATGTGTGTCGGACCCGCTTTTTCCCCGTGTCTAGCAAGCCAACCAGTCGTCAACTGGCGTAATATCGCCATTACACTCATTGACCCGCCTCGCGATCAGCGCACGGGCCGTATTTTGAATCGAGTTCCTCCCAGCTTGCAGTAAACTTGCAATGACTTCCGGCGGGGTTCGCCCGCAAGCTGCACAAAAGAATGGTAGGCGCGGCAGGAATTGAACCTGCAACCCTCGGATTAGAAATCAGTTGCTAAACAGGTGGGCTCGATAGTTTTCAACAGTATAGGATCACGCTCGAGGCCCTGAAGTGGGCAGAAGGGCTCTCAAGTGGGTCCGAACTTGCAGTGAAACTTGCAATAAATTAGGTGTTAGAAAACTTGCCGGAATTGCTCTCGCGAAAGCCCGCAAAAATTGAACTTCCTGATTCCGACCCACAGCGTCAGCAATGGTAGTTTTCTAACACGGATCCAGCGCAGGAATTCTGGTCGATGAGTGAAATCGCGACATTGGGTCAATTGACACCCGCGCCACCGGTTGCGCATACCTTGTCCAGAGTGGTCGTTTTTGACCATACACCGATCGGAATACCGCGTAGCGTGAATGTACACAAGGAGACATTTGTGAAAACTAGGATATTCCTGACAGTTGCAGCCGCAGTGAGTTTGAGCGCCGTCGCCCAGACCAATTCTCAGCCCAATATGGCTCTCGAACCCATCAGTCCGACGCCCACCTTCCGAGTGACCGTAGTCAGCCGCAGTGTGCAGGCCGTCAACTATCAGCACCGTAGTGGAGCCAGCAAGTTGGATTTCGCAGGCACTGATCTGATGCCTTCAGCCAATGGTCAGGCCAAAGTGAACAGCAAACGTGGATCCATCGAGATCGTAGTGGAGTTTGGCGATCTGCAAACGCCCACCACTTTTGGCACTGAATATCTGACCTACGTCCTGTGGGCAATTTCACCCGAAGGCCGGGCAGTGAACCTTGGCGAAGTGTTACTAGGCGATAACCATCGCAGCAAGCTGAGTGTCACCACTGACCTTCAAGCCTTCGCACTGGTCGTCACCGCCGAACCTTATTATGCCGTTCGCCAGCCCAGCAACGTCGTGGTGCTGGAAAACGTGGTTCGTGCCGACACCAAAGGAACTTCCGAAGTAGTCGATGCCAAGTATGAACTCATGGAGCGGGGCGGCTACATTCCCACCGGCTACAAGTTCGACCCGGTGGTCCTGAATAGCAAGTTGCCGTTGGAATTCTTTGAAGCGCGGAATGCATTGCGCATCGCTCAATCCGAGGGAGCCGAGACCTACGCCGGCGACAGCTATCAGCACGCTGTCCAGTTAATGAATAGCACCGACGAGTTAGCAACACAAAAACACTACGAAAGAAAGCCGATGATCGCCCTTGCCCGCGAGACCGTGCAGACAGCTGAAGATGCGCGCGCCATCGCAGTCAAGAAGATGGACGAGCAGCGCCAGGCCGATGAACGCCAGGCCTCGACCGACGCCCAAACTCAATCCCAGGCTCGGACCGATGAGGCCACCCGGCAGAAGGAACAAGCTCAGGCCGAAGCTGCCAAAGCGCAATCTGACATGGCTGCCAGCAAGGCTGCATCCACTGCCGCAGTCGCCGCGGCCCAATCCGATGCCGACCAGTCCCGCTTGGCCGCTCAGCAAGCCCGGCAGGGCCAGCAACAAGCCGAAGACGACAAAACCGCCATGCGCACCCGCTTGTCCGAACAGTTGAACTCCGTTCTCCAGACTCGCGACAGCGCCCGTGGCCTCATCGTCAGCATGTCCGACGTTTTGTTTGATACTGGCCAGTATTCATTGAAGCCCGGAGCGCGCGAGAAGTTGGCGAAAGTTGCCGGAATCCTGCTGGCGTACCCAGGCCTCAACATTGCAGTCGGTGGCTACACCGACAACGTCGGCGGCGACGCCATGAATCAAACCCTGTCGGAAAATCGTGCCGACTCGGTCCGCGATTACCTCGTGAACCAGGGCGTTGCGACCGGTTCCGTCAGCGCCACAGGCTACGGCAACACTATGCCCGTAGCCACCAACGATAACTCCGCCGGCCGGCAGCAGAATCGCCGAGTGGAACTTCTCGTGTCCGGCGATGCCATCGGCAACCCAGTCCCGACCACTACTGGAAGCTTGCAGTAACGCAAAAGCAGTTTGCGATTCAATATATGGATGCAACGCTCATGAAACGAGCAGGAATCATGCACACAACGCCAGCGGCCACGCGAAGCGCAAACAAAACTTGGCGAACGTCTAAATAAACCGAAAGGCCCAACGATGAAGATTATTGGGGCCTCATCGTCTTTACCCAAAAAAGGCTAGGGTCAACGCCTTGTTCGTCCGTAGCTCCTTCGTTCTTCTTCAGCCTCCTGCAGTTCTTCATCGCGCGGCTGAGAAGAATCGTGACGCGGCGGCTTGCTCGATGCTTCATTGGCGACTCTTGTGCCCATCGCGTAGGAGGAGAGAATTTGCCTCCCGGCAGACAGGCGGACCGTGACCATTGTTTTGACACATGTGGTGCCAAAAGGAAAAAGTTTTCGCCCAGTTGCCGACGAGAAGCATAGAGATTTGGTCTGGCATTCTAGTGTGCCGGTATTCAAGCAGGGAATCGTCCATTGACTATCCCCTTACTTCTCGCGCCCCAGCTCCCATCGAAAACCAAAACTGTAGGTTGGCTTGTAGTATTCGCGCTGAATGAAGAACTTGGGGCTGCCCATATAGAATCCAAATACTTCATTGTTTAGATTCAGACCTGAAGCGATGAAAGTGAACCCTTTTCCAAGGTAGTAGCTGCCTTGAGCGTCCACTTGGAAGTGTGAGTAGAGATAGACATCCCCCGACGGACCCTTCAGACCGCCCGGTGCCCCATTCACAAAAAAATACTGGAAGATATTGGCGCCGTTATAAGCGAGACCCACCCTGGCCGAAAGGCGGCGCCGGTCGTATGTCGGGCTGAGGTTCCAGGTGTTGGGGGCTTGACGCAGGAGTGCTGGACTGTCCGAACGAGGCCCAGCCGGATTCACATTGTCCGCCTGCGAAGTGGTATAGCTGTAGGTAGCGAATAAGCCAAGTCCGCTCAGCAAACCCGGCAGGTAAGTGAAGTGCTGCTGAAAGCTGAACTCAACACCTGCTATGTACGCGCTTCCGGCGTTGACCGCCTGGCTGACTTGGTCCGGTTGCGTCGGAGTGGGCGCGGATAGGTTTTGAACAATTGGACTACTGAGGCTCTTGTAAAAGAACCCTGCTTGGATTGCGCCCAGCGGACGCAAATACCGTTCATATAGCACGTCGTAGTTGTGGGCGTGCTCCGGCTTTAGGGCCGGGTTGCCAATGATCAACGTGGGCGGAGTCGTCGAGTTATCCACAGTGGTAGCGGTTGTCAGGAATTGTGGATCCGGACGGGAGAGACCTCGAGCGTAGACCAATCGCAAAGCTGAGTTGTCGTTGCTGTCGAGACGGATACGTGCCGAAACGCTGGGCAGAACGTCGACATACGAGCCTTGGCCGGGTACCGACAGCGGACCCGCATTAGTGAGAATGTTGCAGTTGCAGGACAGTGTATTGTCCTGCGTACCCTCGAACCGTACACCGCCGACCAAGCGCAGACGGCTGAAATTGATGCTGTCCATGACGTAACCGGCCGTGACACGCTCGACCAGATCGAAGTTATTGTTATTGCCACCTTGGGGCGCAGTCTGCGGAGTGCATGGGCCGGAGACCGTGTCAAACAATCCGCGGTTCGCCGCAAAGAAGGACTGGACTTTGTCCCAGCTTATCCCCGGCCCATACGGATAGTGACCGTTGTAGTAGTTGTTGTTCGTGAAGCCATTGAGAAATTGGGTCGCCAACGGGGCTGTGGCAGGGTTAATCGGACAATAGTCGATCTCGAAAGAATCATCAAATTTGTGAGCGTTGCGAAGGTAGAAACCGGCTTCGAAGGTGCTGGTATGAGAAGCGACGTGATAGTTCTTGGCTACTGAAAGTGTGCCCTCAAGATTGAATTGAGCGGTTTTTCCGTGAGCCGAGTCCTGGATTTGCTGCAACTGGAGGGTGGCAGGGTTGTAAGCCTCGGAAAAGCAAGCGGGGGAAAACACCGGCAAGTACGGGTTTGTTGTCGCCGAGGGAAGGAACTGGCAGTTGCTCGTGGTTTTTGTGTACGCAAAAAGGGTATGCGACTCGCCACCTCCAATCGGGTTCAACATGCGAGAGCGACCCACTGCAAACTGCCAGTTGATCAGGGTTGTTCCAAAGACATGGTTTCCGCCGATCGACAAGCTTGCCACCTGAAAATCGGGATCACGTGCCTCCGTGGTGAAGCTCGGGACGTTGGGCCCAGGAATGGGCGAAACCCCAGGCGCTGGCGAAACATCGTTCGTGCCTAAGACGTATTCGTACCTGCGGCCGTAGTCTTTAAAGTCGGAGAAGAGGGTGTGGACGTAGAGGTTCGACGATTCTGACAGCCTGTAGTCTACACTGCCCCCGAAGCCATAGCGCTTTCGATCATACAGGTACTCGCGGAATGCGGGACCTTGAATGTCGGGAATCAGGGCGGCGCTGCCAGGTTGCTGGATTAGCCCAGGAACGGGCTCAATGTCATCAATGCCACGGCCGTTGTAGTCGTAAGAACCACTTACCATGACTCCAAGTCGTTTTTGAACTCCGAAGCGCTTCCCCGCCGTGCCCCCAAAATTGTAAACCGTTCGAGTATTGGCAATGGGCGTAAAACCTCCTAGCCCGTAGAAGGAAAGCGTAGGCCGATCGCCGGCTTTCTTGGTGACCAGATTCACTGATCCGCCAATCGCATCGCCATTCTGGTTAGCCTGCAACGTCTTGTTGATCTGAACCGAATCGATCAGGTCCGCTGGAATGACATCCAACTTTACTTGGCGCACTCCGCCCTCGGGGGATGGAACTTCGACGCCATCGATGGTTAGGTTGGCAAGCCTTGGCTCGGTACCGCGTATCTGGACATACTTGCCCTCACCCTCGTCACGCTCAAGGGTCACGCCGGGCAAGCGCCCAACCGCGTCGGCTATGTTCGCGTTGGGGAGGCTTGAGATGACCTTTTCGGGCAGGACGTTGAGGATATTGTCAGCGATTTTCTCCTCATTGATGGCCTCAGCCTCGCCATGCGCTCGTTCTGCCGTGACAAGAATGCTGTCACTGTTGGAAGCGACAATCAGAACAACAGTCACATTTGTGGGCTGCCCAGCGACCACTGTGACGGGTGTCTGGGACGTGGCAAACCCTACGTACGAGACTTTGAGCACATAACTGCCCACCGCCAAGTCAGGAATCGTGAACTGACCCTGGGGGTCGGAGACGGTTGTAAGTCGTTTCTGCTGCACCTCCACGGTGGCACCGGGCAAAACAGCGCCGCTCGTATCCGTCACCAACCCGTTGATCTTGCCCGAAGCTTGCTGTGCGCATACGGGAGCAGATCCCAGCACAGCGGTCATTGCCGTCAGGATAACTAGTGAGTATACGACTGTCCGCATGGCTCAAAACCTCGCCGTATCGATTTGTGGTGGGATGAACGATCGCGAGGCGAATTGGAGGGAAAGACACTCTATAGTCCGACCATGTTTCAAGTCTGTGACTGCAATGTTAATTTTCGATGAATGCGATTCCCCACTCTTCAGCCTCGGTTCAGGTTCCGTATGCAAGAGTCGTCATGGTTGCCGGCGCCTTGGAGGGAGTTCGCAACTGCGGTGACGCGTCCAGAATGCATATTCTGGACGTGTGCTCGGAAGGAGACTAATGAGTGTTGCGCGCAGGTACGTACCGATTTTCTGTTCGATCCTGTTGCTGGCAACGAACTCTGGAGCACAAGAAAAGAAAATAAAGCGTTCTGATCTGCCTCCTGCGGTTGAGAAAACCGTGGCCCTTCAGAGCAAAGACGCAACCATTCGCGGTTTTTCCGAAGAAACAGAAAAAGGCCAGACATATTACGAGGCTGAGATGCTGGTCGATAACCACAGCAAGGATCTTCTGCTGGACAAGGGTGGCGCTATCGTCGAAGTGGAAGAGCAAGTCGCGATCGATTCGCTTCCCCCGGCAGTGAGAGAAGGACTTCAGGCAAAGGCGGGGAAAGGCAAACTCGTGAAAGTCGAGTCCGTCACGAAGCACGACCAGCTGGTCGCCTATGAAGCCAAAGTTATGACTGGCGCGAAGAAATCTGAGGTCCAGGTGGGACCGGACGGAAAGCCTCTCGACCACGAGGAGTAAAGCGAATGCCAGTGCACCGGCGGACTCCTGGAGTGGGGGAGATTTGGTACAGGAGCGTCGTGAACGACATCGAGGAATTGCGAGATGTAATCCGTCGGATTCATGGCGTCGAGTCAAAACATTTGGAAAGTATTTCAGTTAAGGAAGAATTCCACGGACACATTCAACCCGGTGCAGGGGGAAGGGCTGCCTAGCGTGGGTTTGACCGTACTATAGGCAGTAGTAGAAGTCGGGAGGTGATTGTTGACGTAAGTGCACGGCCGCGTCGGAAACCGTTACACCGGGGAGGTTGACTTGTAACCGAACTCCTCGACCTTGGTCACGCGCAGGCGAAGCTCGCTAAACATCACAGCGTGAGTCAGAAGAGGAGCAAATACAGGCAGCCGCTTCTAAACACAGACATCTTGAGGAGTCGTTCTCGCAAACCGTTACCACTTTCCATCGCAGAGGCGCACGGTTGCGCAACCTCAATACGCTTATACGTGCTACCACCAGTAAAAACCTAGCCGTCGCCGCATGCCGAAGAGTCTATGATAGTTTCAGAAAAGAAACTGAAATGGTTTATTGAGTGACACCAGACCTATATAGGGTACGGGAAGCACTGTTGAATCTGAAGAGAGGTTGCCTACGCCGTTGCTAGCGTTCGCCGCAGTCCCGCAGTGCTGGTCGATCTTCCAAAACTGCTCCACTCATAAACAACGTTTTTACCTTTAGCCCCTTATTTTATGGGCCGCCCCTAGGGAGTAGATACACATGAAGACTCGAATCCTGACTGGCGTGTCATTGATTGTAGTGGTTCTGGCAATGGCGAACTTGCGGCCGATCCAGGCGCAGAAGCCGATCAATCAACCGGCACACGCTGGGTTGCAGATGCACCCTCCCATCCTGGATGCGGGAGCACGGCTGAATCCTCTGAAGATTGCGTTGCTGCATTGGTATCTGGCCGACACTACGACTTCGGTGACTGTGGGCAGTCAGCCCTATGGTCTGTGTTTTGATGGGGCTAACATCTGGACCGCGAATTTTGCCGATAACACGGTTACCAAGGTGCAGGCTAACACGGGCCAGACTTTGGGCACATTCAAGGTCGGTGGGCAGCCGTTCGGGGTGACCTTCGATGGAGCCAACATCTGGGCGTCCAACGAGGCCGACAATACGGTCACAAAGTTACGTGCGAGCGATGGCAAGAACATGGGCACTTTTGCAGCAGGCACCTTTCCCGGATGGATGACCTTTGACGGGCAGAACATTTGGGTCCCGAACAGCCCAAGTTCTGGCCTCGGTAGCGTAACTAAGCTGCGAGCCCTCGACGGAAAGAATATGGGCTCGTTCACGGTAGGCGATAACCCCATCGCCACGGCGTTCGACGGAAACAATGTGTGGGTAACGAACGGAGGCACCAACACCGTGACCAAGCTGCGCGCTTCCGACGGAACCGTTGTGGGTACATTCACCATGGGCAATGGGCCCTTGGGCATTGCCTTTGACGGAGCTAATATGTGGGTGGTCAGCCGTCCCGACGGGACAGTGACTAAGCCCGCGCCAGCGACGGCAAGGTGATGGGCATCTTCCAGGTGCCCGATGGCCCTTATGGGATCGCATTTGACGGTACCTATATGTGGCTGTCTGGCGACCTCTACATACGTGTTCTGCGTGCCGGCGACGGTTTCCCAGTGTGGTACCAACAGGTCCAAACCACCGGAGTCGCCTTTGACGGGGCATACGTTTGGATAGCCCAAACCAACGCTAACGCTGTACTCAAGTTTTGAAAACAAAAATGATGACTCGATGTGATCAGTGGTGACAAGAAGGATGAGCGAAAAGGAGAAGGTATGAGGAACTACTGCGTTGTAACATTATTGGGCCTCTACGCCACCGCTTTTCTGTTAGTGGGCGCACCTCAACGACTAGAAAGTCAAACTACACCGTCAATGTGACCACCGCGCACCAGGATATACCGGTCATCTGCGCCGGCTGTGTGTATCGCACTGGGTAAAACCTGCAAGAAGGTACGATCACCAACAACATTTCCAACAGCACTTTTGAGCAGTACTGTTACTACAATTTAGACCGTCAGGTGTTCGGGCAGCCGCTGGTCGTGACGAACGTCACGATGCAGGCGGACAATACGAACCATCATGTTGTCGTCTACGTGGTGACAATGAATGGCAGCGGGGTTTGAGAGCGAAAACCTTAGCGCGACTCATTAGCGGGGAGCCTAAAGAACGGCGTCAAGCCCCAATTCCAACGCTTCGCTAACTCCGCGCAAGTTGCTCTACGGTCTGCAACACGTATAATCCGTCCGAGGGGAGAGAATGGCGGTGTCTCGCCATGTCGGATTCCATCCTGATACTGCGGTGCCCCTACTGCACCACAGCCGACGATTTTAAGCTGTTAAGAGCCCACAAGGACGGTCGCTTCGTCTGTGATGATTGCGCTCATACTGTGTGGCCCGGAGTGCCGAGCTATCGCTGCACTTGCCGGAATTGCCTCAACTCGAAGCGACCGGACCCAGAACTACCAGACCCCGGATAAACCAAAAACTAACTAAACCACTTCATCAAAAAGGCCAACCCAAAAACAGGTTTGCCTAGCGACCCCAACTTGTCCGCAAGACGAACATGAGAGTGGTTATCAGGGCAAAAAAGAGCCGCGTCGTTAGACGCGGGTCGTTAGGCGCGGCTCCGTTAATTCGTGCACCGGAGATTGAGTGCGCGAAGTTTATTGTAATGCCGTGTAGGCCGCGCAAGCAGCTTCGCTGCCTGACATCGCGGAACCGACTGCGGTGAAGCGGATCACAGCATCTTCGTTCGAGCAAAAGCCGCGCACACCAGTCTGGTTCACTGACGCCGGAATGCCATCCAAGGTGTAGCCTGGGATGATGCCGTTCAGTGCGGCAACTGGTGTATCGCCGAAGTAATAACCGCTCTTCGCCTTGCCAGCAGCGCTAGCCTGGGCAACAACCCAATCCACCAAGCATGCGTTGGTCGAAGCCGGGGTGGTGCAACCGTTCGACGCGCTAGGACCCAGAGCCGCGACGGTAGAGGCATAGCCGACCGTCGGATAAGTCGACTGGAACGTGACTTGGGCAGTGTTCATGGTACGAACCGAACTGACGGCAGACGACTCGTTGGCCGCGATGCGCGCCCGCAACAGGTTCGGAATAGCGATGGCAGCGATAATCAGAATGATCGCGACCACAATCAGCAACTCAATCAGTGAAAAACCCTTCTGTTTTCTCATTTCGTTTTCTCCCCCTTCTCGCTTGAAATCTTTGGTCCCGCTGGCCGTTACTTGGCACGTTACTGCCCAAAACGGGACTGGGCGATGTGACCTCGGTGCGGAATGCTTGCAGCCCGCATTGTTTTCAACGGGCTAGATATTTCCAGGCGGCAATCACTAGCCGCGCACAGATGCCACCAGAAAGAGTGTTGGCTATTGGATAAAACCACTTGGGGGATGACCAATTGTGTCAACCGTATGTAAAGAAATGTCAAGAGAATCGGTGCATGTACCACAGTAACCTTGTTGTGTGCGCTCTCATCCGCGATGGCTCTGGGTGCAAGACGCGCCCGCCCGAGCGGGCTTACTGCGAGAACCAGTAGGGTATTACCTGGGCGCGGGTCGCTTCGCAATTCCCATTTCCTCCCGCCATTTCTACCATCGTCCACGCATTCACTGTTGACTGACAGCCGTTAGTGTCTACAACTTAGTCGGCATTCACTTCGCTGCGACTACTGTGCCATTCCAAGCTCCTTTCCTATGCGCTATCCCACTGCCGACACCGTCAATCGCCGCATCGCCGAGAACAAACGCCTAAGCCAAAAGGCTCGCCTCGCTGCCCTAGCTGCGATCCGCACGCTGTCCATGAGTATGTTGGTTCGCCTGCTCCGAAATTCTGAAACTCCGTCGCGATTGAAGACGCTGGCTGCGCGGCTCTTCGAAAAAGAGATCGTCCGGCGCGAAGTTGATCGCGTCCTGAAATCCCAGGTGAATAATGACCAAGCTTGAAGTCTGCCAAGACGTTTTGACCAAGGAGTTTCTTATGCCTGTGACCTAACTGGGGATTTGTACAGCAGGTGGAACGGGCTGTCAGTCCCCTTATTCTTGGTGGAGAACCAGTGAAGGATCGATGGTCGCCGCTCGGAATTCAAGAATGAACGATGCTGCGAGCGCCACGAGAATGAGTAAGCAACTCGCGATCGCATACGTGGGAATATCTAAGTTCGAAATGCCGAAAAGCAGACGCGACATCGCTCGTGTAAAAACAATCGCTATAATCAAGCCGATGACGATACCTATTGCCGTCGTGGCCAGTCCTTCGTGTAAAACGAGACGGACTACTTGCTGGCGGCTGGCGCCGAGAGCCATGCGAATGCCGATTTCCTGTGCACGCCGGCTCAGTGGTACATTGTGCCGGAGACCGAACATAACCCGCTCAGAAGCGTTGTTTATTGCTTCCGTCTGGACGATCAAGTTCCAGCGAACCTGTTCCTCGTCAAAACCTCGTACACTCGCAAAAGCCTGACATCATCTGGTTCCGCCGATCGCCGTGGGCTCGAGACTCTGATGAAGGATGCTTTCCAGCACTGGATCGCGGTTGGCAAAGTAATCGGTATGCGAGATCGAAATTTCGAGGGCCGGTTCGTGTGCCCGCCGAGCGTCTGCGGCATCGCCCCACTGGTGGTAGCGAGATGCAAGGAATACTACGAGTTTTGATTGGGGAAGAATGTATTTGTGCGGATCTCCGAAGTGATTCGGTCCCGCTCCAGCCGGCTCTCCCACAAACAGCGTCTGAGTCTCCCGTTCTAACGCGCTGGTGAAGTTCACCGCAGCCGAGAACGTGTGCCGCCCGATAATCGTGTACAGCCGCCCTCGCTGGTTAAGAGGACTCTGCGCCAGGTCACGGATAAACGGACGGAAAATTGTGTTGTCTCCACCGCTGTTATTGCGAATGTCGATGATCAGACGATCTACCGGATGCGCGCGGCAAAACGCCAGCAGCCTCGTGCCGAATGTCTCGAAAGTCTCTCCTGAATCATCGCGGACCTGATTGAAGGCGAAGTAGACGGTTCGTTCCGATCCCAAGTACCGAAACCAATAGTTCTGCCATGTCTGCTGGCGATAAAGAGGCAAGGTGGATTCGTTGGGCTTGTGTTTCCATGCCTGAAGCGGCTGAAAATACCAATAGAGGTATCTGACGAGACCAACGGGTTCGATATTGGCGTCAGAAGCGTTACCGTTGGGACTGGCCACTATAAACAACACCGTGTTTGTCGCGGGCGGGCTAATGCCCTCGGCCTGTAGCACCTCGGGACAGATCATATACAACGGAATGCGGTCCTTTACGGTTGACTCATTGTCAGCGCCCACGAACGGATGCAAGATGGTGTAGACCTCCTCTACACTCTTGGCTCCAATCCGCAAGACCCGCTGTCCCACCAAGTATTGATAGCGAGGGCTGGCCTCGGTGATATACCAGCCGTCGGAAAACTTATAGAGCTGGATCGGCAGCATATGAAATCCTGTCGCGGGCTGAAACGGAAATAGTGTGGAATGTCCATCCTGGAGCAAGGCGACGAGCCGAACCATGCTCATCTCGATCTGGCTTTCGCTATCGGAAGCAAGTTGAGTCTTTATATCGCTGAATTCCCGATTGAACTGTTCGGGAGAAATGTGTGCAAAGGCATTGGGGTGGTCGCGAGGAATAGTAGCTCCTAGAATTGCCAGATCCTGGCGCCACTCGTCGATGCCTAGTCGCGGTTGGACGACAAGACGGCAGTGCACCGAAAAGAAGACCAGGAGCGCGCCAAAGAGCACGACGAAGGTGCCACCGACCAGTCCCCCCATGCGAAACATTAGCCTGCGCGAGCGGGCAAGGGCGAGCAAAGCAGATACCACACCCAGCATCAAGCCCGCAACGATCAAACACAGGCCGATAACAAACGACATTCGAAATGGGTTGTCAGACCAATAGAACATCAAGGCGCCAGCCGACGATAGGGACCCAGTCAGTGTGGCATATCGAAGTTTGAGTGCGGGCGACCTCACAATTGATTGGTAACTCCTGTTCATGTTCATTGCGATTTGTACGCAATCCGTCGCTTCATAGTTCCGGGGCTCTCGCGAGGAACTGTCGTTAACAGATGTTGCTGTACGCTCCCAAGTTATCAACAGCTAGAAGCACAAGAGATAAAGGAGACCGGCAGTGATGAAGGTTAGCGCTGCTGCGGCAAAGACGACGAGGAATTTTACCGAACAGGCGCTGATGATCGGTTTGGACGAGGGTGATCGGGCGATCGATGAGCAAAAGGTGAGACAAGAATGAGCCTTTGATTGTTGACTGGAGGCAGCAACTCGGCAAGCTACTTCCCTGCCGCGGGTGGCTGCCTAAAACTCCGTCAAGCATAGGAGCCAGTTACCTCGGCGGGACGGGCCTGTGTGCTATCAGGTTGAACTGCGGTCCACGCAGGCCCCAAATCATCCAGCGGCCGTATCTTGTCCAAACCGCTCTAGCGAGCATGGTGTTGAGTGTGAGTTAAAAGGATGGAACGATCAAAGCCTTTGGGGCGGGGGTATCGTTCTTGGTGGAAAATTCGGAATGCTTTCGCACATCACTCGCTGTCGGAAGATATTCATTGTTTCCACCGGTGCCAGTACTCTCTATGTTATTGCTAGTGGCATTTCGTCGCCTGTCAAAGCCGTCACCGTAAACTACTAATTTGTGATCGGCCCGACATTCTTGGGAGAACGAGAAAGGGCGGGGCGCTACAAAATAAGGACCCCTCCCCGACGTATTTTGGCGCAAGCTTAGATTCGTTACTTCGCAAGGATTGCAGTCTCAGCCGCAGCATTTCTTGCGATAAGGCCGAATCCTCTTGCGCTCGCTCTTGCATTGAGCTCTTGAAAGCAAACTGCGCCACGGGCCGTATCTTCTTTTGCATTCAGGTTGCATAGGGAAAACTGGACCTTAAGCTCGCAAGCCACGCAACCCGATTGCGAGGCACGTAGCGAGGCGGTCTTAATCACTCGCTCGGCCTGCGTCCAGTCGCGAGATGCCGCAGCGGCTTGAGCCATTACCTCGGCTGCCGATAGTTGCAGTTCGAGCCTCTCACTTCGCAGCGAAAGCGTCTGGGCCCGCGTAGAAGTCTTCAGAGCTGCATCGTTGCGATGGTCGAAGAGTTCCAGTTCCGCTTGCAAGATCAAACACTCTAGTTCGGTATCGATGTCATGCGTGTGCTCCAGGTCGTCTTGCAACTGGCGCAGCATCTCCTTCGCCTCTGGAAGGCGAGCTTCCTCGATGGCAAGCTCCCCCAAAAGGTAACGCGTCTCCTTCCGTTCGATCCATGCGTCGGCGCTTCCATCCAGCGCCAGGGCCTGCTGATAGTTCTCGCGCGCTTTCGTGGTGTCCCCTTGCTTCATTAGAATGAGGCCCAGCAGGATACGGCTTCCTGCTTGAAGACTCTTCGCCGCAAGGGCGTCCGCATTGGTGATTGCTTTCTGCGCAATCGATGCCCCTTCATTGAGAGCACCTTGTGCGGCCAGAACCTGGCCGAGATAGATGAGCACACTGGTCTCCGTAGGCTTATCGCCGCTGGCTTGGGCGACAGTTAACGATTCCTCTGCAACCTGTTTGGCCTGCGTCAGATCCCCCATGTCTACCAGGACTCCTGCCAGCGCTTCCAGGGCTTCTCCCTTGACCTCCTGGTCCGCGATTTCGGTCGACAATTGCAAAGACTGTCTGTAATAACTCAGCGCTCGCGACAAGTGGCATTCCGCTTGATACGCGTCACCGATGGTCAGCAGGGAAACGGCCTGGCTTATCTTGTCATCGACTTCCCGCGATAAATCGTAGGCGCGCTGGTACACGGCTCTGGCTTTTTCTGGTTGCCCTCGTGTCAGAAAAATATTTCCCAGGTTACCGGACACCACGGCTTCCTTTCGCTTATTTCCAGTGCTGCGCGCCAGGGCCAAAGATCTGGTCCACTTATTTTCGGCCTCGTTCATGTCTCCGAGATCACTGAATATATTCCCTTCATCAAGCAAAGTGTCGGCCAGGCTCCCTGGATCATTCAAGATTTCAAATGTCTTCTCGGCCGCTTGGAGTTGATTCAGGGCTTGTGAGTTATTGCCAAGATGCTGGAGCGCTATTCCTTCAGCGCGCAGAGTTCTGGCGACCAACAGCGGAGCATCGGCGATTTTCCCCTTTGCCGCGGCCGCCTTAGCCGCGGCGAATTCTTTTTTGAAATCTCCAGAGCGGTCATCTGCTGATGCCTCCGCCAGGTCTATGCGGGCACCATCGCGGGCCGAGCGGGAAATCAGGCGAAGCCTATCGAGGGTTGCGATCGCTTCAGAGGGCTTACCCTCCATCGCCTGAATGTGTGCCAAGTGTATGGAGTGGTCGATAGTTTGCGGTGAGAGGCTGCAAAGTCTGCGGTATATCTCCTCGGCTCGAACCCACTCGTGTTTGGTTTCGTAGTAACCGGCTTCGACTTGTAACCCCTGTTCATAAGTCAGGCCCTTGGCCAGGTCAAAAGCCAACTTAGCCTCCCGCGCCGCCTGCGTCTCAAAACCGCTGGCGTTATAAGCCGCGCTCAAAGCTTCGTGAGTGAGAGAGTCGTGAGGGTCAGCAGCCACAGCCTGCAAGAGGTCCTGCTTGGCGTGCAAATAGTCAAACCCGCGAAGTTTATCGATACCGGAGAAGTAACGACGCTGAGCCGTACTGTTGCCCGGCATTGCATGCCGTATCTCCGCTTCTATAGAGTTGGAAAGGGGCGCGACACCCAATTGGTTTCGTAACCGCACACCCGCGTCAGAGATGAGATCGAAAAGCTCCCCGACCGTACCGGTCTCTGACAGAGATGCCAGAGTTTGACCAGTGTTTGCATCCTGAAGATGGATGTCGAATCGAACCCGGTCTTTGGTGCCGCCGGCCCCGATCCGCGTCAACGTTCCCGCGACCACCAACTCCGCCCCCACACTTTGCTGAATTCTTCGCAGAGTCGGTTGAGCGTAGGAGTCAGCATCGGCAATCGCCAACTCCCGTTTCATCTGCGCCAAGTCCTCTCCTGAGACGGGTTGAAGACCGGCACTTGTTCCCAGTTCCGTCGACAACATTTCCGCGAAAGCGGTGGAAAGCCAAGCGCTGTCATTGCGACCGGACAGATCTTTGAAGCCAACGATGGCGATCCCCCGCGGAAGCGAGGATAGAAGCGGTGAAGGGGCGCTCGCCGTCATCCGCGACTTGCTCCTGGACTTGAAGTGAAGGGTTCCGACCGCCAAGGTCACCAGCGTCAAGAGCAGAGTTGCACCTAACAACAGTCCGGGTCTTCTGCGCCAAAGAGGTGGTGCGGCACGACTTGAGATGGCAGCAAAATGTTCGTTGCCAGATCCGGATTGGGCAGATACGACTAACGGCGTCACTGGAGTGACTGGTGCCAGAAGCCTGTAACCGCGACGAGGGACGGTTTCGATGAACTGTGACTGCCCCGATGACTCGCCCAGCGCTCGTCGCAGTTTGTTGATCGCCGCATGAATACTGTGGTTGAACTCGACGTTGGTATCGTCGGGCCATAGTCTTGCTCTCAGCTCCTCTTGGGTGACGAGTTCCCCTGGTTTCTCTAGCAATGCCAGCAGCAGGCGGGTAGTCTGGTCCGGTATCCGCACACTTCGGCCGTTTTTCTGAACTTCGCCACTCGACCGATCAATTACGAAAGAGCCGAGCCGCACAAGCCTTCCATGAGAGGAAGCGTCACTGGAGATGTCCATGTTCTTGCTGACCCCCCAATCTGGCCGTCGTTCTTGCCTGAGTGCGGAAGCAGACGCACTGCGACTTCCATATATACCTCAAATGTTGCCCAAAAGGTGTTTAAAACGCCGCTCTTTGTGAGGAGACTTTTCCTGGATTTCTCCCAAGGTTCGAGCTTCTGAGCAAGTTCTGACGATTGCGCCATTATTCTTGACAAACCATTGCCAATCAATCACTTCACGACGCCTGGGTGAGCAAAAGGTAAGACACAAATGAGCCTCCGATTTTTGGCGCGGCGCGGCAATTCGGCCATGGTAGCAACGTACCGTCCCGGCGGTGGTCCTTCTGGCACCGGGAGTGGTGTTCAAGGTCACTTCGTAAACACGCACGAGCGAGTTGGGTAAGAGAGTCAAGATGAAACAACCTGGCAGGACAAACACGCCACGGGTTTGCCTCTCATTTTGGCGTCTCGGCATCACGCTCATGGCGGTGGCTTGGGCAACCGTCGGCATGGCCCAGTCGCCTATGCAGGTGCAGTCAGACACGTCGGAGCGAAGGGTAACTATTACGGCGGTGCGACCTCGGGAGGCACTGTCGGGTTCGGCGGAGAATTGAAGCTGGAAGAGACCGGCACGTTAACTGTCTTGCACTCCTTCACCGGAGGATCAGACGGCGCTTATCCAGCGGCAGCTTTGGTGCGGGATGCGGTCGGCAATCTGTACGGACGACCATGGGTTGCGTCAACCTGTGCGCCGACCCTTGGGGAAGGTCTTCAAGTTGGACACGACCGGCAAGGAGACTGTGCTGCACACTTTCTCCGGAGGTGCGGACGAGGCTCTAGCCAGGGGTGGTCTGATCAGGATTGCGGCGGGGAATCTTTATGGCACTATCAGCAGCGGCGCCATGGAATTGAAGAAACTTGGCCTTCAGAGCGTCGAAGTCCTGATCGCGTTGGGCTTCCTCATGAGTACAAGACTTCAAGTGAGAAAAGAGAACAAAGTGCCATTTAGAGAAAAATGAGGTAAGAGTGAGAATTTATTGGCAAGGCCAGTGTTACATTCCCGCATGAAAACTGGTTCGTCGCGGACTGCGCAGGTTCCAGATCTACAAGGTCGTTTCGCGCGCTCGTACCAGCCTCAGCATAAGGAACCTGGCTGACAGCCGAACGGCCGCTGCTCCCGGCAGCCAGGGCAGCCGACCGAGCATAAAAGTATTTGCGTTAACCTCAGGGAGATAGTATGAAAATCTGTAGCGTCCGCTGTATCGTTATGCTTGCGATCCTGTCGGCTCTTTGTGCCGCGTCGGATCAACCACCATATAGAACCATAAACCAATCGGCCTACCTAAAGATCTCTAATAACAGCGGAGACTCGTTTTTCGGGACCTCCGTGGCGGTCGCCGGCGATGTAATCGTTGTCGGCGCTGAGAACCAAGGAACAGACAGGCAGGGTGCGGCGTTCGTGTTTACCAAGTCGGGCAACAGTTGGAAGCAAGTAGCGGAACTGGTTGCGTCGGACCGGTTGGCTCAGGAATTCGTCGGATACTCGCTGGCGATTACTAGCGATGGCAACACCATCTTCGCCGGGGCGCCGGAACTGCCCTCTACCAAACAGATCGCCGGGTCTGTCTATGTGTTTGTCAAACCCGCTGGTGGCTGGACCAACATGACTGAAACTGCAAAGCTGACGGCCGCCCATAGCAGTTTCCTGGGCACGGCTCTTTCTGTCAGCAGCGATGGAACGACCCTGGCCGTAGGCTCAGGCGGGACATCGGCGCATGTGTTCGTTAAGCCAACGGGCGGCTGGGCTAACACCACCGAAGCGACCGCCACCTTGACGGATTCGCAGCAAGGAGCAGCGTGGCGCTATCCCGCTATCAGCGGTGATGGCAGCACCATAGCTGACGGCGCGGTCAATGGAAAGACCCAGAACGGACTCGCGTTCGTCTACCTGCGGCCTGGGTCGCAATGGCAGGGCACGGTGCAACCCACTGCCGAGCTGACTCCGTCCGTTATCAGTTCACCGCCGGGGTACGGCGACGACTTTGGTGCCGGTATAGCCACTGACCGCAACATCGTCGCCATTGGTGCCACCAATCAGAACAATCTCCAAGGGGAGGCGTATATCTATGTCAAGCCGACGAGCGGTTGGACTAACATGACCGAGACGGCGACCATTGCCGCCCCGCAAGTCGCGGCACCCTCGGACTTTTTCGGTTGGCCGGTGGTCATCAGCGGTACAGCGGTGCTAGTCGGCTACGAGGCAGCCATCACGGACGAAAACGGCACGCAGGATCTGTCTGGCGAGGTCTTTGGATATGTGGAACCAAAGGGAGGTTGGGTCAACACTAACATTCCTAACTTTTCCCTTCTGCCGAATCCGACCCTGAAATCCAACTTAGTTCAGGTTTTTCTTTTCTGTAACGGCTTAGCAATCGATGGGAACACGAACACCGTGGTCGTCGGGGCTCCTGGCACTTGGTATAAGGGGCAACCCCAACAAGGCTTTCCGGGCTTAGGCTTTGTGTTTAACCTGCCGTAGAACTGACAGTTAAGGCAAAGTTCCGCCCTTTGCAGAAGGCCATGCCCAGGCCTTCTCAGCGGCGGGCAGCCGACGAACATCGGCAAGACGGGCCTGTGCGTCTGCTTAGGCGGCCGATGATGCGCGCGTCCAGAAAAAGTCTCTCAAGGTGACCGACCCAAAGCAGGCCAAAGAACTGACCCGGGAGGAGCGGGAAGAAGTCTTCCGACGCTCGCTGAAGACAATGGGCCTGAAGGAAGATGGCCCCATGACACCGCAACAGAAAGACCTGGTCCAGCGCATGTACCGGACCGTGGTTTTAGGTGAATCCGGCAACCGGCCAGCAAATCAGTAACTCGAGCCTGCAATACATCGCATTGCGATCCGCCAGGGATTACGTCGCCATCGAGCGCACTGGGAAGATCTGTTTGACCTCGAGCCGCTTACATGAGCCCGTCAGGGACCCCGTCTCTACGCCCGACGGTTTCACTGCTGGCTACCCCGCAAGTTGCTTAAGTACAGGGATTTACAGACAACGTCGTTCCAGTTTCGTGCCGATGTGGGATGCGGCGTACGAGCGGTACGTCAAAGGAAGTGGCGAAACGTCCTCGTCTCGACTTCTGCCCCAGTCCTGCGATTCGTGATGTCTCTAAACCGTCATTCACCACACGGATCGTGCCCCAGGCGGAGAAGGAACCCGTGGTCGTGGTTGTGGGCGTCAGTGTACCAGCCGGCAATGTCGCCGTTTGCGTTGATCTTCGTGAGCCATGTTCCCTGGCCGCCTGCAGCGTTCGGGTCATCGTGTGTCGTAAAAATGCCCTTGCAGTAGACCATGCCGTGCCCAACCCCGTTGCCATCGTACCACCCGCCGACGATGACGCCCGCCCCGTTGATCCCGAGGACGTCGGTGCCAGACACGCCTTGGGGATCATTGATCCGCAGAAACCGTCCGTCGTGCAACAGGTAACCTTTGGAGTTTGTTTGTGGGCTAGGCTCCGTGAAGAGCACGATGTCGCCATGGTCATTGATGCCGAATGCGTGCGTCCCTAGGCCTGGTCCGTGCTCGGCATGGGGCGCATCGATCGTCGTGTAGGTTCCATCGTGCAGCACGAATCCGTGAACCGAGAAGTCCTCGTCCGTGAAATCTCCCACGATGACGCCCGCGTCGTTGATGCCGTCGGCTTGCGTTCCGTAAAAACGCCCGCGGGGAGAGGCAGGGTCGTCGATCGGCGTGAATGTTCCGGCCCGCAACACGAACGAGTGCGCTTCGTAATTGCTGTTGATGTAGCGCCCGGTGATGTCACCAAACCCGTTGATATCATACAGAGTTGTGCCTTGCGGTTCGCCTTGACGGGGCCGTCCGTGACCGGCCTTGGGGTCATCGATCGTCGTGAATTGACCGTCGTGCCAGAAGAATCCGTGCCGAACCTGTTTGGCATCGTCGTAGCTTCCGATGACGTCGCCTTGGGCATCGAGGCTCCAGGCGCGCGTCCCCATGACGCCCTTTGGATCGTCGATTTCGATGAACGTGTCGTTGTCCGATGCTTGGACCTGAGGAACCTGGAGACCTCCGGTCGGGCTCGTGAGCGCAGCGACATGAGCATGCCCGACGAGCGCAGCTCCGACCAGAGAAAGCGTAACGAAGGTCGTCCGCATTGACCACGTCGTTTCCCGCGCCGCGTCGTTTGCACAGCGAACGAAAGCGAATGAAAGTAAATTAGCAATTGGTTTCGCTAGAATCTTTTTCATGCGAATTCTCCATTCAGGTAATCGCGATTTCGCTGCTGCTTCTCCTGCCTAACTCGTTGCTTGGCGACTGATTTTGAAGACGCTAGGCCTCCACCACCGATGGCCATTCTCTCTCCGCCAGCCAGATTCGGCTTGCATACTATGCCGCAGTTCAGCCTGCCGAAAAGGGCGCAATTTGGATCACCACCTGCCCCCGTCACTCCTGTAGAGGTTCCCTACGGCCAGGATGAGCCCCGTTGCATCGAAGCCATTGTTTAGATCCCCAAACATTAGCTTTGTCTCGCATCATGCCTGCCGCTTGGCTTGAACTGTCCGTCCCACCGGGGAAGGTGTAAAGCATCCGGAACCGCGCCTGTGGCCGCGGAGGCAAGTTCGTGCGAAACTACGGGTGCGAGTGGCGCAAAATGCAGCAAGAATAGCAACACATGGATTTTGCTAAGGTTTCATGTATCGGTTCCTCGCGCTGCTTTTTCACCTATAACTGGCGACATCTCCACACACCTTGCGCCCCCTGTGAAACAACGTCAATGCCTATAAGCTCATTTTTCCCTCACCATTCGAGTGGCTTGCATCGACACGTCAACACAAGGAACACCGCGTTGCGCGGGCCACCTGTGATCTTTCAAGAGGTTGTCCATTCGATCAGAACCGGAGAAGCTGATTGTGACGAGCAATCCAGCTTCCGAGGACAGACCGAATGGACATCCATAAGAATGCCCGACTCACGCTTCGCAGTCGAGAGGCGTTGGTCGAAAACGTAAATC
>Ga0210406_10001436_pt1 | contig 29033 bp, 30 predicted proteins | sample IncBWC30MmetaG_FD_155454 | JGI IMG/M metagenome (GOLD analysis project Ga0210406, IMG submission 155454) | Forest soil microbial communities from Barre Woods Harvard Forest LTER site, Petersham, Massachusetts, United States - Inc-BW-C-30-M | ecosystem: Environmental > Terrestrial > Soil >... | reverse complement strand
GCCCTGTGCCTTCGCTCTTGAGGCGGCAATTTCGGGGTCCAATCCCCGCAGAGCCGCACTGGCCTCGCGTAGCGCCTCGGCCCAGGACGGGGTGTTAAGCGTGTACCTCCGCTTTTCCTTCGTCGCTAGGGAGAACACATAAAGCCATTTGGGACATGGGCATGAATTATCATCGGATTGGTTCGTACACCCAGTGGCGTGCCGGGTGTACGGTCGAACCGTTCCGTAGGCGGATTTAAGAAGGTTTCCCATGAAAAGGTATGTTACGGTGTACACACGGTGTACAGCAACACGGCAAATAGTAAATTTGCTAGGAATTTGCAGAGTTATGCCATAATTTGATTATTCCGTGACTCTCACCGCGCGAAGCGTGCAATAAGGATACCGAGCCGAATGCAGGGCAACCCAGTTTTTATGGAAAAAGCGATCGCGCTGGCGACGGAGAACGTCACGTCCGGACGCGGTGGGCCATTCGGCGCGGTGATCGTGCGGGGCTCGGAGATCGTGGCCACTGGCGCCAATAGTGTCACGGCATCTAACGACCCGACGGCGCATGGCGAGATTGTAGCAATTCGTAACGCTTGTTATGCGCTCGGAAGTTTTCAGCTTTGCGGCTGCCATATCTACACTAGTTGCGAGCCTTGCCCGATGTGCCTTGCTGCGATCTACTGGGCGCGATGCGATGCGATTTTCTACGGGAGCAGCGCCGCCGATGCGGCCGCCGCCGGCTTCGACGACGCATTTCTATACGAAGAGATAAAACGGCCAATCCATCAGCGAAGAATTCCCACTACAAACCTACTGCCAGAGAAGGCAATCTCAAGCTTTGATGCATGGCGCGCTCAGGCCGGCAGAATCGACTACTAAAATATGGCAACGAAGCAGAAGAAGCAGGCCGCGATCAAGAAGGCGAAGACTAGTTCGATTGTAAAAGTTGGGTTGCTTGGGTTTGGCACGGTTGGGAGTTCGGTTGCACACGTGCTCGCCGCGTCGAAGTTTCCAGGTGTGGAACTGACCCATGTCTTCAATCGCAATGTAGAGCGAAAGCGCAATTCTACCGCCGCCAAGGTGGCTCCGGCGTCTGTGGTATGGACCGAAGATATCGATGTCATTCTGCGCTCCGATGTCGATATTGTGGTCGAGTTGATGGGTGGCCTGAATCCTGTTGAAGGCTGGATCCGTAAGGCGCTGGCTGGGGGAAAGTCGGTGGTGACGGCGAATAAGCAGCTCATCGCCTATCGCGGTTCGAGCCTGACGAGGCTTGCAGCGCAGCACAACGTCCATCTAGTGCACGGGGCCGCCGTTGCAGGTGGCGTGCCGGTGATTCCGGGCGTGCTGCAGGGGCTTGGTGGCGACCAGGTGACGCGACTCAGCGGCATCGTCAACGGTACCTGCAACTACATTCTCAGTCGTATGGAGGCGGGAGCCGACTACGCGACGGTGCTGGCCGATGCACAGCAACTTGGTTATGCGGAGTCCGATCCCTCAGCCGATGTTGACGGCTTTGATGCGCGCGCCAAGCTCTGCATCCTGTCGCGCATCGCGATGCATGCTGAGCTTGATCCGGATGCTGTGGCGACTCAGACAATCTCTGCAATTGAGGCGATTGATTTTTCCTATGCCAAGGAGCTGAACTGCACGATTCGCCAGGTCTCTCGCGCAGAGCTAGATGGCAGGCTGGTGCATGCGCGGGTTGCGCCGATGCTGGTCCCGCTCGCTTCGCCGATGGCGTGGTCGCATGGTACGCAGAACATGGTGGTAGTCAGCGGAAGGTTCGGGGGTGATGTTGTTTTCTCCGGTCACGGTGCCGGCGGCGAGCCCACGGCGGTGGCGGTTGTGTCGGATCTGCTGGCGGTTGCACAGGGTTGCAAGACGGTGGTGCTGCCAGTGCGAAAGCGTGAGGTGACGGGCGATTTTCTGGCGCCGCATTATCTCCGTTTTGTCGTCGACGACAAGCCTGGAATTGTCTATGCGATCTCCGGCGCGCTGTCCAAGGTGGGCGCAAACATTGATTCGCTTCTGCAGCGGCGAGGCTATCCGAAGCACCGATTGCCTTTTGTCGTAACGACGGAGCCGTGCCTGACCTCGACGATTGAACGCGCGCTGGCCTCTATTGCAAGGATGGACTGCATGCTGGAGCGGCCGTTGTGTCTGCAGATGCTGGAAATAGAAGATAAGGCGGAATAAGCGGAATGCAGATGCGGTACTCGTTTGCTGTTATTCGATTCCTATTGGTCGTTGTTCTGTCCGCAGGTTTTGCTTACTCGCAGGATCCGACGCACGTTATCGTCGTGCCGAATTCACCGAACTCCGCGGCCCAGCAGGCGAAACACTATGTCATCCTCGTTTCGCTGGATGGTTTTCGCTACGACTATGCGCGGCGATACGGTGCGCCCCACCTTTTGCAACTGGAAATAAAAGGTGCAAGCGCTCCTGAGGGCATGTTGCCTGTTTATCCGTCGCTTACCTTTCCGAATCACATCAGCATCATCACCGGACTATATCCTGAGCACCACGGCATCGTCGCGAATAGCTTCTGGGACCCCGAGCGCGAACAGACGTATGTTTACTCGAAGACGGAGTCTAATAGTGATGGCAGCTGGTACAGCGGAACGCCTCTTTGGGTATTGGCAGAGCAGCAGGGAATGCGGTCAGCATGCCTCTTCTGGCCTGGCTCTGAGGCCGAAATCCAGGGCAAACGGCCCTCGTATTACCTGCACTTCGACGAAAAGCTCGACGATGAAAAGCGTGTGGATCAGATCGTTGCGTGGCTGAAGCTGCCGCCTGAGCTCCGTCCGCATTTCATTACTCTTTACTATTCCAATGTCGACCATGCTGGGCATATGTATGGGCCGGCCTCGGACGAGGTGAGGGCGGCCGTTCATCATGTGGACGCGATGGTCGGAGATCTGGTGGCGAAGATTGCTCCGCTGCATCTCCCTGTCGATTTTGTTGTTGTCGCGGACCACGGTATGGTCGCGGTGCAGGGTGGTCTTGTGACGCTTTCGGATTCTGCCGACCTCAGCGATTTTCACACTGAGGGGGCATTGCTCTATCCGAAGCCGGAAGCCGATGTGCAGGAGACCTATGAGGAGTTTCTAGCCCATCCCGACCCGCGGTTCAAAGTCTATCGGCGGGCTGATGTGCCTGCTTACCTGCACTTCGATCAGAACCCACGCGAGGGCGACCCGGTCATCGTCCCGTCCGGACCCTTCTTATTGCGTGCGAGCGCATCGGCTACGGAAGCCGAAGCTGCGAACAAATACCGCGGGGCGCACGGCTTCAATCCGCGCACGATGCCGGAGATGAAAGCGATCTTCTTTGCCGCGGGGCCGGATGTTCGTCCCGGCATTCAGTTGAAGCCCTTTGAGAACGTGAATATTTATCCGTTCATCGCGGAGATTCTGGGGCTCACGCCTCCCGTGGTCGACGGGACGCTCGAGGTGCTGCGTCCCGCACTGAAGACTCCGCGCGTCAAACGATAGTCTTGACAGTTGCGCACGAAAAAGAGGCGAACCGGTTTGGCTCGCCGCTTTCCTTTTCCTTTTTGAATTTAGTACTTCGGCATTGATGGGTCGATCTTGTCGGCCCATGCGAGGATGCCGCCTGCCAGATTCGAGACGTTGGTAAATCCAGCCTGCTTGAGCACGAGTGCAGCCTTCTGGCTTCTAGCGCCAGAGCGGCAATGGACGACTACCTCGCGGTTCTTCTGAGCGGCTAGTTCGCCGACACGGGCCTCGATCGAGCCTACCGGGATGAGCGGCGCGCCGAGGTTCGCGATGGGGTATTCATGCGGCTCGCGGACATCGAGCACAAAGACGTCTTCCTTCGCGTCCAGCTTGCGCTTCAGTTCCTGTACCGTGATCTGAGGAATGCCGTCGACGATAGGATGCTCGGCGACTGCCTTGTCTCGAGCGACTTCGAGTGGGCCGACCTGGCTCGGCGGCGCAATACCGCAGAACTGGTCGTAGTCGATCAGTTCTGTGACAGTCGGGTTGGGGCCGCAGACAGGGCAGTCGGGGTTTTTGCGCAGCTTCAGTGTGCGGAAGCTCATACCGAGCGCGTCGACCAGCAGTAGGCGGCCGATCAGCGGTTCGCCGATGCCAAGGATCAGCTTGATGGTTTCAGTGGCCTGGATCACTCCGACGAGTCCGGGCAGGATGCCAAGCACGCCGCCCTCAGCGCAGGAGGGAACCAGCCCGGGCGGTGGCGGCTCGGGATACAGGCAGCGGTAGCACGGGCCTTCTTTAGTGCCGAAGACACTGGCCTGACCCTCAAAACGAAAGATGGATCCGTAGGCGTTCGGCTTGTTGAGGAGGACGCAGGCGTCGTTGACGAGGTAGCGCGTCTGGAAGTTGTCGGTGCCGTCGGCGATGACATCGTAATCCTTGAGGATCTCCATCGCGTTGGCGCTGGTGAGCATGGTGTTGTGCTTCACCACGTTCAGAAATGGATTCAGGCCCTTAAGCATGATCTCGGCGGAGTCGACCTTGAGTTTGCCGACGGTCGCTGTGGAATGGATGATCTGGCGTTGCAGATTGCTGGCATCGACGGTGTCGAAGTCGACGAGGCCGATTGTGCCGACTCCAGCCGCCGCCAGGTACATCGCGAGCGGAGCGCCTAAACCGCCGGTGCCGACGCACAGGACCTTCGCGGCTTTCAGCTTTTGCTGGCCCTCCATGCCGACCTCCGGCAGGATCAGGTGCCGGGAGTAGCGTGCAATCTCTTCGTTGGAAAGCTTCGGGAGTGTGATCTCTTCAACTGCGGTTGGCATTGTCGTTGTCCTTCGGTCCACCAAACATAGTGGCTACTGCATAATTAGCACTCGGTTACAAATTCATTCCGCCCGCGATGGAGGGAATGATGGTCAGCTCGTCGGTATCTTTGACGGCGGTCTCTTGTTTGCCTTCAAGGTAACGGATGTCGTCATCGTTCAGGTAAACATTGACGAAGGACCGCAGCTTGCCTTCCGGGGTGAACAGGTGAGGTTTCAGCTCGGGATAGGTGATGGTGAGCTGCTGGAAGACCGAGTCGACGGTCTCGCCTGGAATGCTCACGGTCTCAAGTCCGCTGGTGTAACCGCGCAACGGCGTGGGGATGTGGATCTTCATGCACTGCCTTTCTGGTTATGCGCCTCGGCGGCGGCGAGGTTAGCAGGAATATCGATCTGAATCGGTTCGTCCTCAAACTTCTTGTCGTCCTCGCCTGTTCCTGTCAACAAAAAAGAGTTCGTCGTGGCCGCTTTGCCCTGTTCGATGCTGGTGATGATGTAGGAACAGCCCAGCCAGTGGGCTTCGGCGAAGTCGGTCGTCGACCACTGCGCGGGATGGTCCGGGTGCGAGTGATAAAAGCCGACGATGTCCAATCCTAAGCCGCGGGCCTGCCGTTGGATTTTGACCAGCTCCTGCGGAGCGATGTTGTACCGGTTATGCGCGGAGTCGGTGCGCGTGTTGCCGGCGCGGACGATCTGGCGGACATGATTTATGGCCGCGGCGCTATCGCCTTCGCCTGCGATGTTCTTGCCGAGCAGCACGCCGCAGCACTCGTTCGGGTAGGTCTCTTCGCCGTGCGCGCGTAATGCTTCATAGTCGGCATATTCAATGCGAAGCATCTGTTACTCCTCAGTCCAGAACCGCTCATTCATGTACTTGTCGGCGCCGTCGCACAGGATGGTGACAATTACGGCCTCGCGTCCCCGGGCTGCCTCTTCTTCGGCTACCTGCAGCGCGGCGGCGGTGGCGGCGGCGGCAGAAACGCCAACCAACACACCGAGGTTGCGTCCCAGATGTTTGGCCATGGCGTAGGCGCGCTCGGTCGCCATCTCGATATTCCGGTCTGCGAGGTCAGGGTCGTAGATCTTCGGCACGATCGCTGTCGCCATGTGCTTCAACCCTTCGAGCCCATTGAACGGCGAGTCCGGTTGCATGGAGATGCACTGGATTTTTGGGTTCAGTTCCTTCAAGCGACGCGTAGTCCCCATAAACGTTCCCGTAGTACCCAGGGCTGCGACAAAGTGCGTTACCTGCCCCTCGGTCTGCTCCCAGATTTCGTTGCCGGTGGTCCGGTAGTGGGCGCGCCAGTTTTCATCATTCGAATACTGGTCGGCATAGAAGAAACGCTCTGGCTCTGCGGCAATCATCTCCCGCGCTTTCCGAATCGCTCCATCCGACCCATCTGCCGGGTTCGTCCACACGATCTCCGCACCGTAGGCTTTGAGGTATCGCTTGCGCGCCTCCGACACGTTTGAGGGCATGCACAACGTTACAGGGAAGCCCATTGCCGCGCCCAGCATGGCATAGGCGATGCCGGTGTTTCCGCTGGTCGCATCCAGAAGGCCCCGGCGGCTATCGATCAGCCCGCGGCGTTGCGCGTCGGTCACAATGGACGAGGCCGCGCGGTCTTTTACCGATCCGCCGGGATTCGTCCATTCTGCCTTGCCCAGAATCTGGACTCCGGGCAGATGAGCAGTCAGCGCCTCCAGGCGTACAAGCGGCGTGTGTCCGATACGTTCGAGGATGTTGGTTCCGAGCGGTTTGACAGTGGTAATCATGTAACTTCCGTCTTCGTTAGTGTATTCACGGCCATTCCGATTGAAGGACATCGGCGAATATGCGACAGTTAATCAAGTTTAGCGTATGACACTTATGGCAAAAAAGACCCCACCGCATACCTTCAATGACGTTGTCGCACTGCTTGGCGGCCAAAGATTCGATGTTGCGCCCGCACAAGACGGTGCAAAGCGCACTCCAAACGCTGTTCAGGTAAGGAAATACGGCTGTGCGGCGGAGATTGCCGCCGCTCCGAACGGCACGGTCGAGATACTGGCCCGGCCCGGGTGGCTGCTGAACGGGGAGATCGCCCGCCTGCTGGATCGCGGCTATCAGAAGTTCCTCAAAACGAGCAAGTTGGAGATTCCCGCTACGGCCGACCATCTACGCGCGATTCATGAATTTACCGAAGAGCTGAATGAAGCGATCGGCGCTACCAGCCTGTACAACCAGGCTCTCGGGACGACCAGCAATGTGTACAACTACGACCGGGTTCAAGGACGGGAGTAGCCGAGGGACCCGGAATAACTGAGATTTGCATCAGGTAATGACAAGCAGGTAGGCGCCGCTCAGCGCAGCCGATTCTGTTCGCGCTGCAACTCACGATAAGCCTCGCTTTTGCCTATGCCTCGCTCCCGGGCAACACGTTTCAGCGCGTCCATCTCGCCGATTCCATCTGACTTCATCAGAGCCGCAACCTCAACGGCAAGGCTCGCTCTCTTTTCGGAAGAACTTTCTGCCTGAGACGGCGCTAGCATTAGGACGATCTCTCCGCGGACGCTAGCCCGGGCCGCAAGTTGTGCGCGCACTACGCCCGCTGTACCTCGTAGAAACTCTTCATGCAGCTTGGTCAACTCGCGTGCGACGACCACGTGTTGCGAAGTCCCGAAGACCGCCTCAACATCCGCGAGGGCGTCCAGAATGCGGTGCGGCGCTTCATAGAAAACATGCGTTACCTCGCCCGGAACGAGTTCTTCGAGCGCGGTCTTCCTCTGGCCCGCCTTGGCCGGAAGAAAGCCGTGAAAGGTGAATCGCTCCGTGGGAAGGCCACTCGCAATCAAGCCGCTGATTGCGGCATTCGCGCCGGGAACAGGGAAGACATCGATACCGGCGGCGATGGCCGCGTCGGCGATCTGTCCGCCTGGGTCGGCAATCCCGGGTGTGCCGGCGTCGCTAACAATAGCGATTCGAGCGCCGAGCTTCAGTTCGGCCGTAAGCTCCTCCGCGCGCGAGCCCTCGTTGTGCATGTGGTAGCTCACGGTTGGCGTGTGGATTTCAAAGTGATTCAGCAACTTCTGTGTCTGGCGCGTGTCCTCACAGGCGATGCGGTCCACGCTGCGGAGGACGCGCAGGGCTCGCAGGCTGATGTCTTCGAGGTTTCCGATTGGCGTGGCTACGAGGTACAGCCCCGGTGCAAGTGGCTTGTCGGAACTCTTTTCGTGATCGCCGGACATCTATTCCTGCGGCCGCATCTTGCGGCGCTGATTCAATAGCCCCATCGAGTGGGCCAGATTCTGCGGCGTAATAATTCCGACGATGCGGTCCCCCTCGAGCACCGGAACCATCTGAGCGCCTTTGCCTGCCATGATGCGGCGCAGCGTCTTTACCAGCGAATCGTCGGGCTGCGCCGTCTGGAACGAGCGCGTCATCACACCCTGTACGTAGCCGTTTCCATCGGCATGCAGCGCCTCCACGATGCTCTGTCGGGAGACTGCACCCACCAGATTCGCTCCACGGACGACGGGGAACACGTCCTGAAGCGTATGCACTGACCGCTGTAGCGCGTCCTCGAGTGTGTCCGAGGCGGAGAGCATGCTGAACTGGGTTAACATCACGTCGCGCATCCGTACGGCGTCTACATCGGTCTGCAGCAACAGGCCTTGGTCTTCCATGTGCGCGCCAATCAGCACAAATCCGCCGATCATAATCAGCCACATATTCGGCATCAGAAAGCCGATGATCATCAGTCCAACGGCAATGGCGGGACCCAGCCGGGTTGCTGCGCGCGAACTCTTGATTCCACCCTTTGTCTTGGCAAACTCACCGCGAAAGACACGTCCGCCATCAAGCGGCGCGGCCGGCAGAAGATTCACCGCTCCAAGGAGAAGATTCACCCACACGGCGGCCCGAAGCAAGTGAGACGGCGACATCCAGGGCCTTTCGAAAAGGTTGACCTCGGGCGCAACCGTGAGGGTCATCGCAGCCAGCAGCAGGCCAAACCCGATATTCGCAATCGGCCCGATCACGGCCATACGCTTCTGCATCTCGGGAGTCTCTGATTTTTCCGTTGCCTCCGAGGTCCCGTAGCTAAATAGGCCGCCAGTAGGCAGCAGAAGCACGCTGCGAAGGTCGAGCCCAAACCACGCGGCGCCCACAGCACGCGCAACTTCGCGCACGACAACGGCGAGCAGCAAAAGGGCCCATAGCCCGAACCCTCGCAGGCCCGTTGATCCCGCTACCGAGGCGTAGCTGATCGATAACCCAAGGAGGAGCAGGAAGAAGGTATGGATGCGAACATCCACCCCGAGAAATCTGCCGATCGGAAAAGACCACCCACGCATATCTACCATTGTATGCGCTACCGTCCCACCGCTCAGATTGCCGGCGGCATACTATGCTTAGCGCCGCAGCTTACCATGATGAAGATGCGCGTCATTGCTGGTTCCTTCCGCTCCCGTCAGCTATCCGCCCCGCGAGGCATGCAGACCCGTCCGACAAGCGATCGTCTCCGTGAAACCCTCTTCAATATCCTTGCGCCTCGGCTCGAGGGCTGCCGCTTCGTCGATCTCTATGCCGGCACGGGAGCAGTTGGAATCGAAGCGCTGAGCCGCGGAGCAGAGCACGTGTGGTTTGCGGAAAATGCCGAGCCCGCGCTGGCTGCTCTCCGGCAGAATCTTTCCGCGTTGAAGATTAGCCGGAGCTTCACCCTCGAGGACCGCGGCGTCGGAGCCATGCTGCAACGAGTCGCCAAACTGCCGCAGCCGGTGGATCTCATCTTTCTCGATCCGCCCTACGAGGCCGAGAACGAATACGAGGGTACGCTTAACTTTCTCGGAAGCGGCCGCGGCAGGACGATACTCGCTCCGCACGGCCTCGTGATAGCCGAACATAGCAGCAAGGGAAAGCTCGCTATGCGCTTTGGTGCGCTCGAACAGACACGCATGGTGAAGCAGGGAGATGCCGCTCTTAGCTTTTTTGGTTTCCCGGCGGTTGAGCAAAGCCTCCACCCTGATGCTGCCCGGTGAGGAGATCGATGGAGAAGGCTACCTCTCGATCTGTCAAAAGATTCCACCCCATGCCGTGCAGCACATCGCCATCGATGCTGATGACGCGAACTCCCTCCCAGCTCAGCCGCGCCGACTCCCATGCCAGGCCGTTGCGTCCCCACGCCACGACGGAATGAAAGCCGACGAAGAGCAGCAGCCCCTGCTCTACCAGAAGTCGCACCTCGACCACTGGCTTCAATGGGATATGCGTGGAACGCTCCGGTTGTGCCGTGTCAATGACGTAGGCATAGCCACCTGCAACGGCACACATCTGTACAGCATTGGGGCAGGTAAACACGCCTGTGGGCATCGCTGGATCGGTAAACCCGAGAGCGCATGTTGCGAGAAATGTCCCGCCGCTCGCGGGGTGGACCATCAACTGCAGCGCGCCGCGGGCCAGGGCATCCTCTTCTCCGGCGATCTGCTGCGGGTAGGTGAACTGCCGCGCGGGTGCGATGAGCGGACGCGTTTTCAGGATCTCGACGCTCCATGTATGCGGGAATTCCTGGGTGCCTTTTGCTGAATCCAACATTACCTGACAGCGTCCAGCGCTTGAGCGATATCCTCAATCAGGTCTTCGATCGCCTCGCATCCGGCGCTCATGCGGATGAATCCTTCGGCGATCGCATCCCCGCCCCATCGGGCGCGGCGTTCTGCAGTTGTCGTCACGCCGCCGAAGCTGGTCGCTTCGGTCAACAGTTTCGACTTTGCAAGGAATGTTTCGGCCGCTGACTTGTCTTTCAATATGAAACTCAGCACCGGCCCGAAGTAGCGCATCTGCTTTTTGGCAATCGCATGCCCCGGATGATCAGGCAATCCGGGATACAGCACGCTGGCGACCTCATTGCGGGTGGCAAGGAACTCCGCGATGCGCTGGGCGTTCTCGCAGGAGCGTTCGAGCCGCAAGGGTAGCGTAGCGATCGAACGCAGTGCCAGCCACGCCTCCATCGGCCCCAAAGCCGCTCCTGTCAACGTTCGCCATTGATCGATCTGCGCGCGCAGCTCCATATCGCGCACTGCCACATGGCCGAGTAGAAGATCGCTGTGCCCGGTCATCGCTTTCGTATCCGACGCGACAGAAAAATCCGCGCCCAGCGCCAAGGGGAGCTGTCCCATCGGCGTTGGCGTCGTGTTGTCCACTGCGACCAGCGCGCCTGCACGATGGGCAGCCTCACTCAGCATCGCGATGTCGCAGATCTCCATGCCTGGATTGCTTGGCGACTCCAGCCACAGCAGATGCGCGCCCTCCAGCAGCTCTGCCTGTGCGTTGCCTGCGGTGGGCGCCATGCGCAGCACCACGCCCATCTTGGTGAAGTACTCCTGCATCAGGACGCGTGCGGTGTAGTAGGCGTTAGAGGGCAGAACGACGATATCTCCCGGTCGCAGCACCGCCCCAAACACGGCAGCGCACGCCGCCATGCCGGAGGCAAAGACCAGCGCGCTCGCCCGATAGTCTTCCCCGGACTCCATCTGTCCGATCGCCTTCTCAAGCGATGTCCATGTCGGATTATGGGATCTGGCATAGGTGTAGGGCGTGTCGGCCGGATCGCCCGGCGTATGGTACGGCGCGGCGAAGACGGGGCCGGAGTGCAGCGGTTCGCCGGGGGCAGATCGACTGAGCGTGGACCGAATAATTTTTGTAGCGTCGCGCATAGGTTTTGGCAGCCCGGCTTAGTCCGAACCGATTGATGGTAGCAGGCTCAGTGCGACCTCTTCTTCCGGCTCTTCGAAGATCCCGAGAAGTGTTCCCAGCCGCCCGCCTGCAACTCGACGCGCTTGCCGTCCGACGCGAGCATAGTCATCAGCGGTTGCCCGGAACGTTGTTTTTTAAGGCTTCCGATGCGCGTGATCGGTACTCCTGCCAGAGACGTCGGCATGAGGACCGAAGGTGGTGTCGTAAACAACAACTCATAGTCCTCCCCGCCATGCAACGCCGCCTGCAGCGCAGCGTCTGCCCCCAGCTTGCGTGCGAGTGGATGGATCGGGAGCGTTGCCGGTTCAATCTCTGCGCACACGCCTGAGGCACGGCAGAGGTGGGCGAGGTCTGTCGAGAGGCCATCGCTTATATCGATACATGCGGTGGCCAGTTTTCTGCGCAACAAAGACTCGCCGACATCCAGGCGCGGCTCAGGAAACATGTGCGGGTGGCCCTCTGTCGTTGCAATTTTGAGGGTGCGTCTTTGCCGCTTAAGGATTGCCACCAGTTCCGCAGCCGCACCGCCCAGATGTCCCGTTACATACAACGCATCGCCGGCTACTCCTCCTGAACGGCGCAGAGCCTCGCCCTTTGGCGCGGCACCGACCAGCACAATGTCAGCAAGAATGAAGCCGTTTTTTCCGCCCGGCGATTCGGAGGTGTCCCCGCCGGCAAGCGGCACGCGGTGCATGTCGCCTAGTGCGCGCAGTCCGCTGAAGAAACGTGCAATCCATTCGCGGCCTGCCGATTCCGCAAGCATCGTTGCCGGCAGGGCAAGGGAGAGGAAGGCTGCGAGCGGTGTTGCCCCCATCGCGGCAAGATCGCTCAGCCCGCGGGTCAGGCAGCGGTGGCCCACTGATTCCGGGGGATGCCGATCCCGGCGGAAATGCCGCCCCTCTAACGTAAAGTCGGTGGTGACAAGCACTTCACACCCTGCAGGCGGCCGCAGAATCGCGCAATCATCGCCGATACCAAGCATTATCGCTTTGCTGCCGGCGGAGAAATCGCGGCGAATTTGCTCAATCAGGGCCAGCTCTCCCAACGGTTTTGGCCGATTTGTCATCTTATAAAGCAGCATAACCGGTAGGCCGACGTGGCACTTTTGTGGTAGTTACACGGTGACCCGTTGGTGACAATCTGTTGCACGAGGGTACCCAGTTTGTTACCCTCACAGAGGACGCTCACGAGAGACTGCAAGTCTGCTGACGACTGGTGAACTTCATTTGCCTGGTTCCATTCACCGATTGCAGACCTCTCCGAGCCGCGGCGTTGCTTCGCGGACAAATTCTGGGCCAGGGACTCTGCTTGAAGCTTAAGAAGCGCTATTACATTATGTTCGTCAGCCGCGACGAAGACGGCAACCTGAATAAGGTTCCGGTTCCCCTTCACTATGCTTATCTTTTCGTAGCTGCCGCAGCCATCGGCATGTTTACCATCACCGGATTGGCCGGGTCGTACTCCCGAATGCTGATCAAGACCGCCCGCTTTAACCAGCTTCGGCAGGACCACAACTCGCTGCAGAAGGACTACGCGCACCTCGAGAAGGCCGCGCATGAAAAAGACATCCAGGCGGCTTCTCTCGGCTCTCTGGCGAGCGAGGTCTCCGCACTGTATGGATTGACGGCGAACAAGCTGGCGACCGTTCCCATGGGCAACCTGACCGACAAACATCGTGGCAAGTCCGCAGGGATAGCCGAATCCGTTGCCTCCGCACCGTTGGCCGGCACAACCGACGTTTCCGAAGCGGCCTATTACAAGTCTGTGGATGCTTTTTACGCATTGCGGAACTCTGCGATGAGCGGCACGGTGATGCGACCGCTCTCGAATCTCGGCGCTCCCGGATACCGTTCGGCAACCGATCTGTTCGGAGCAGGTTTCGGCGGTTCGGATACCGCGTCCTTTATTCCGACACTCTGGCCCGTCATGGGACCAATCACCAGCAGCTTTGGCCAACGCGAAGACCCGATTCTGGGTAACGGGGAAGGCGAGTTCCACACCGGCATCGATATCTCCGCACCCAACGGGGTTCCTATTCGTGCTACCGGCGATGGGGTAGTGCAAGAGGCACAGATGTCCAACGGCTACGGCCGCGAGGTGGTGATCGATCATGGTCATGGGGTTGAGACCGTCTACGGGCACATGTCCGGCTTTGCCGTCATAGCGGGTCAGACAGTGGTTCGCGGTCAGGTGATCGGCTACGTCGGGCATAGCGGACGCACCACGGGCTCGCACCTCCACTACGAGGTACGCATCCGCAATACGCCGGTCAATCCGCACAAGTATCTGCGGACGACGCTGGCGGACCTGGGCAGCGAAGTAGGACCGAAGAAGGGCGAATAGCTTTTCTCGCAGATTGAAAGGACGGCAGGGTTGACGTAGCAGGTCAGCTCTGCCGTCTTTTTCTGCTTTCTGCTCGATTTGTGCCTTATTTCGATGGGTTTGCGGGCAATTTCGCTCCTCGTCGTGAGTAGGGCCTACTGTCCTTGGCGCGGTTTCGTCCGCCGAGCCACGAGGCAACTGGATGCCCGAAGATCCCTCCGATCGCGCTGAAAACAAACATTTTCCATTACTTTCGTGCACCTTTACGGTGATATCCGACCGACCTCCCGGCCGATATAGTCACCGTGTAGTAGCGTCGACACCCACGGGTTGCCGTCCGGCCCGCAACTACCAGGGCCCACTCATCAGGCTTGGCAAGGGAAGGAATTCGCATGGTTCAGACTTCAGCCTCTTTTCGACGCAGCGCGGGAGACGCCGATGGAGCGATCTCGTTGTCGGAGATCATCTCGGCGCTCTCCTACGCGTTGGACCTGACCGAAGGGGCCGTGCACGGGCACGCTTTGCGTAGTTGTCTTATGGGCATGCGCATCGCCGAGGAGGCAAAGCTTCCGTCCGACCAGACCAGCGGCCTCTACTTTGCGCTTCTTCTCAAAGACATTGGCTGCAGCAGCAATGCCAGCCGCCTGTGTCAGATCGTTGGCGGCGACGACCGCGCCATGAAGGCCGGCGTCCGATTCGAAGACTGGACCAAGCCGCATAAGCCGAATCTTTCCTCGCTCAAACTGCTTTGGAAAAATGTTCTTCCGAATGCGAGTAGCGCGGCGAAGGTGGCAAGGATTCTTCATATCGGCCTGACGCAACACAAAAATAATCAGGAGATGGTCAGCCTCCGGAGTGACCGAGGCGCCGATATCATCACCAAACTCGGCATGGGCAAGTTCGCTGCTGAGGCCGTGCGCAGTCTGGACGAGCACTGGGACGGCAACGGCTATCCGGACAGCCTGAAGGGCGAGCAGATCCCGCTTCTGGCCCGCATCTGCGCCGTGGCGCAGCATCTTGATATCTTTTCCGCCGGCCGCGGCACGCAGAACGCCATCGACACGCTCGAAGAGCGCAGCGGAACGTGGTTCGATCCTCAGCTCGTTCGCATGGCGCTCTCCCTTCACCGGCGCGGCACGCTATGGGCAAACTGTGCTCCCGGAGATCGTGAGGAGGACACGCGACAGGCGGTCCTCGACCTCGATACGCGCACGCAACACAAACTGGAGCCGGGACAGGTCGATCAGATATGCGAGGCCTTTGCCGACGTCGTCGATGCGAAGTCTCACTTCACCTTCCGTCATTCCATGGGCGTTGCGGATGCGGCCCTGGGCATCGCCGAGACGATGGGACTGCCCGCGAACCGCGTACGGCTGGTGCGCCGCGCCGCTCTGCTGCATGACATCGGAAAGCTCAGCGTCTCCAACGCCATTCTTGATAAACGATCTGTGTTGAGTGCAAACGAGTGGAGAGCGGTCCATCAGCATCCCAGGATTACGCGCCTGATTCTGGAGCGCGTCCGCTCCTTCCGGGAGATGGCCGTCATCGCGGGCGAGCACCATGAAAAGCTCGATGGCTCGGGCTATCCCAACCGGCTCACTGCGCGCGACCTTTCCCGGGAGTCCCGCATCATCGCTGTAGCCGACGTGTTCGGAGCGTTGACCGAGGATCGTCCGTATCGCGCCGGCCTCGAGCTGAAAGACACACTATCGATTATGTCGAAGTTTGCTCCACATCAACTCGATGGGGAGTGCTTCGATGCGTTGCTCTGCTGGGCCTCGAATGGGAACCACCCGGCGTTTTCTGCCCCACTGCGCGGCACGGCCTCTGCGCTTGACTACGCCATGGAGCCTGCAATCTGAGGCAAGCCGAAGGTGAAAAAAATCTATTAAACAAAAGAGTGGCCGAGAGTATCGACCACTCTTGCTTTTCGGAATGATTACTTGCCGGTGTAGATGACGTGCCAGACTGTCTTTGTGCCGTCATCGGTGACGAACAACGACCCGTCCTGGCCTAGGGTAACGCCTACAGGCCGGCCCCACACCTTGCCGTCCGGCGTGACGAAGCCCGTGAGGAAGTCTTCATACTCTCCGGTGGCGTGGCCGTTACGCATGGGGACACGGATGACCTCATAGCCCGAACGGTGCGCGCGGTTCCACGAGCCATGTTCGGCTGCGAAAGCGTCGCCTGTGTACTCGGCGGGAAACTGCTTGCCGGTATAGAAGAGCATCTCGAGAGAGGCAAAGTGCGACTGCAGGAGAACGTCCGGGGTGATGACCTTGTTCTTCAGTTCGGGGTGCGTTCCCATCAGGCGCGGGTCTTGATGACCGCCCATGTAATACCACGGCCAGCCGTAGAAGCCGTCTTCCTTCACGCTGGTGATGTAGTCGGGGACGAGGTTGTCGCCCAGGCGGTCGCGCTCGTTGGTGGAACACCAGAGCTGGCCGGTCGTTGGATTGATTGCCTCGCCGACACAGTTACGAATACCGCTGGCGTACACCTTCAGAAATTTGCCCTCCGGGGTGAACTGAAGCACGTCTGCGCGGTGAAACTCGTTGGGGTGCGTGTCGGGATCGTCCGCGTTGGAGGCGGAGCCGACGGAGACGAGCATCTTCGTGCCGTCCGGAGTGAAGACGATGTCGCGGGTCCAGTGGCCGCCGCCGCGAAGCTGGGCGAAGCCAGGAAGCTGGGGAACGATCTTCTCGGGTGCGCCGGTGGCCACGAGGTCGCCTGACTTGTAAGGAAAGCGAACAACCGAGTCAGTGTTCCCCACGTAAATCCACTTGGGGTTCGGACCGCTGGGATAGAAAGCGATACCGAAGGGAAGGTTGAGATCAGACGCAAATGTTGAGACCGTCTGCGCCTTACCGTCAGGACCAACGCCGCGCAGAACCACAATCTTGTCGCCGTGCGAGTCAGCGAGAAAGATGTCGCCGTTGGGTGCGGTGCGCATCAACCGCGGCTCCCGGAAGCCCTGCGCGTACATCTCCACCTTGAATCCCTTGGGGGCGATCGGCCATGCGCCCTCGGGCCGCGGAATAACGCTGGGCCCGTTGTCGACCGACTCATCCGGCTTCGGCTCCGGCAGGTCAGCCAGCGTGATCTTGCGGCGGACGCCGGGATGCTCCTGCGTGTAGTCGGTAAAGGCGGCTGGCCCGGTGATGACGGGGGTCGACTGCGCGAAGAGGCCGCTTGGAAGCGCCGAAGCCGCGAACGTCAGCATCAACGCTCGAGCCACAAAGGTGGTCAATCTAAGCATGGGATTTTGCTCCTTGAAGTGTGAAGTCCGTCTGATGCGCAGGTCCGATCAACTGAATTTTACCGTCACGAACTTCGAATTCCAGTGAACCGATGTTTTCAATGAGGTTGAGGAAATGAAAGCGTTGAAAGTTTGCCATCAGCTCGGCATCCGTGGCGTTCGGAAAGAGCAGTACCAGCCGGATTGCCTGCATAAAAAATCCATGAGTGAAGACAACGATGCAGCCGCCCGGGTCTCTGGTTGCGAGGCGACGGATCGTCTCGCGGGCGCGACCCAGAAATAAAGTGAATGACTCAGCCTCTGCGCCGTCGATGTAGGCGGGATCCTCTCGCTGCCAGTAGGCAACGACATGGGATTGGCGATCCGCCTCACTCGTGCCCTTATGAAGCACGGGGTTGAGAAAGCTGAACTCCTGAATCGGCCACTCCTCGACGGGAACATCGGGGAACCGCTGCCGCAGCGGTTCAGACGTCTGTTGCGCGCGCAGGAAGGGCGAGGTTATGAAGAGTGTCGGCTTGCAGTCCAAGCGGTCGGCGAACTCCCTTGATTGTGCGCGGCCGAGCTCCGTTAGTGGATTGCTAATCTGATCTGCGGCCCTGCCGCCCGCGTTGGTAACGCTTTGACCATGACGAACCAGAATGATTTTCGTAGACACCGGCGAGGCAGGGTCAGTCATGGTCCTCCCTCGGAGGAGGGCGTTGTTATCCTCTTTACCAGATCGAGAGGGATATTCGCGGTCATCACCGCTCGATCCTTGTGCTGCTCAATCCTGGCCGAATTCATCAGCTCGCGAATCTCCACATCGGAAGGCGTGTTCGGATGCATCTGCATCTGTGTCTGCTCCACTGACTTCAAAACTACAAGCAACGTTGTCAACGTCTCAACCGCGCGGGACGCTTCGGCGTCGGTTGGAGCGACCTGCTCGATGCGCAAATGTAGCGCTCCAAGAAAGCGCAAGCTCGCAATAAAGGTCGTATCCTCAGGCAGCGGAAGCCTCAGGCCCAGGATGCTAATGTAGCCGCGGTCGGATAAGGGAAGGCCTATATGACCGATCCCCCATGCGCTTGAGAACGCGGGCACATCGCGGTATCGCGACGACAGCAACGACGAGCCCGAAAACGGCGACGCCGCGGACCGGTGCCGGTCCAGAATGGAGTGAATCTGCTCCGGTGTCGGCATGTTGGACGCGGCGATGGTGTCGTACTCCAGCTGTGCAATCCGGAACGGCCGCGCCTCCTTCCCCTCGCCGACGAGGATGGTGAAGATGTCATGGCCCGCATAGTCCTCTTTCGCCGTAGCGATCGTGGCCAGGTAGCGCGCGAGGCGTTCCCCATCGAAACGCCCTTCAAACACTTCGGAGTAGCCCACAGGCCCATTCGGTCCGTTGGGGTCGTCCATCCGGTGCAGCGCGAAGGCGACGGAGTCGAGATCGCGTTCCGGCACGATGCCGGTGGCGTCGATGAAGTGTTGGTAGTCGGGACTGCGAGTCACCTGCGTGCGGTCGAAGTGGGTCGCCAGACGCAGCGGCTTCAGATTGGCGTAGACGATCGCGTCCGACTCCGGCAGCAACCGCGCGGCCTCAGGTGGAGCGGCCTTTCGCAGCACCAGCACAACCACCAGCGCGATCATCAGCGCCAGCATTAGCAGCAGCGAATAGCGGGTGCGTCTACGCATCTGGAACCGCATCCAGGACTGCATCAGGGTCTGAATCGAGGACATGGCCGGTGAGGCAAGGTGTCAGCATAGTTGTGGGAAGCGGCGACTTCCACGTCGTCGCTATCCAGCATAGACCATCTTTCGGCCTGATCTTCGGACGTCCGGGGCAGGCTTTTGCGCCGGGCCTCAGTTTGCGCCTCTATTCAACGATGGCGAACGTGTAGATTTTGCCGCCGTTAGTAACGTTGCCGGTGCCCGGCGGCAGGATGCCGTATTCGCCGCCGCCGGTGTTCTTATCGACGGTGAACTGGTAGGTGTGCGGCGCGGTTTTGACCGGATTGAACTTCACTTCGTCGCGGTCGGCGCCGCCGGTCGAGTGAATGACTCCGCCGGTGAGAACGCGGAACTCGCGGTTGTCGGAGTTGATGCGAAAACGGAGGAATTCGTACTCATTTACTGATATACCCTCCGGCATATAGATCAGAACTTCGATGGGGCATTGGAGGGCGAGCTTTGACTCGCGACCGTTGAGATGGCCGTTATGGTCTTGCTTGATGATGCCGTGGGTGACGGTCGACTTGATGAAACCGCCCGACTTGATGTGGACGATCTCCGGCTCAATGGCGATCCATTTTCCTGTGTGATCTTTGTAGTAGACGCCGATCTCATTGACGTCCGAGAGTTCGACCGGCTTCTCCGCTACATTGGTGAGTTGTCGGCGACTCTTGTTGATCATCGCTGTGATGACCCGGTCGGAGACGCCCGAGGTCTTCAGCGTGACGAGCGAATCGGCATCCGTAACGTACTGGCCCGACTGCGTGTTGATGGTCTGGATAACGAGGTCGTCTCCCAGGCCAGCCTTCACCATCTTCAGGACAGAATCGTTGTTCATCGCGGGCGCTTTGGCCGCTGTGAGCGGGCCGTCGACTGCTTGCGGCGCCTCTGTCGTATGCGTCGGTTGTGCCACTGCAACCAGAGGAAATAGGGAGATGCTGAGGGCGAATCGCAGAGAGCGTAACAACGTGTTCCAAAGAGACATAGTTTGGGCCGGTTTGAGTCGTGGATAGGCTAGCATAGCTGCGATTTTGGACGGTCCCGCCGAAGCCGGCGTGAGCCATTGCCTGAGGGGCATGGCTATGCTAAAGTTAGCTCTGCGGCGCACTCTGCGCGGGCACTGCTGCGCGTCATGCGAGTGGGGCTACAGAGAGCAAAATTGCTGTTTGGGCTGGCGTAGCTCAGCTGGTAGAGCATCTGATTTGTAATCAGAGGGTCGGGGGTTCAAGTCCCTTCGCCAGCTCCAGTTCCTCGCAGCAGGCAATGAAAGATGGATTTGGTTGTACTGCTCTTGCCGTTCTGGCGTTGCAGACCTCCGGTCATTCCTTCAAGGGTGGTGTACCCGCTCGATTCGCAACTTGAATCGACGACGGGCTTGACGGGCTGAGATGGATGCTGCGCGTTGGAACTTCAGGCGGGATGTGCACAGGTGGCCGAGTGGTTAATGGCAGCAGACTGTAAATCTGCCGCGTTATGCGCTACGGAGGTTCGAATCCTCCCCTGTGCACCATAAGTTTTGAAGGTTGCAGTAACTGGTGAGTGTTGTGGATCTAAGCCCGGCAGGCAGCGGAAGGATGGTAATTGCGCTGGCCGTACTTGGGGTGTTGGCGGTTTTAGTCTGGCAGACGATGGAGCCGGGCAAGTTTCAATCGCTGACGTGGATCTTGTTAGGATTTTTTGCCTTCCGCGTCATACTCGGACGGCTTCGTTCGCGGTAGGATTGTAAGAGTCAAAGAGTTTTAGCAGATTTGTTTTGAATGTTTTTCAAGGCTGGCGTAGCTCAGTGGTAGAGCACTCCCTTGGTAAGGGAGAGGTCGAGAGTTCAAGCCTCTCCGTCAGCTCCAGAGATTCGAGTTTGTCCAGTAGGGCGGGAGTAACTCAGTGGTAGAGTCACAGCCTTCCAAGCTGTTGGTCGCGGGTCCGATTCCCGTCTCCCGCTCCAAAGATTTTCATCGCGATCCGGCAACAACAGATCGTAGGAGAGTGTGTTGAGCAGCATGTATCAGCAGCCCGTACTTCCGATCTCCGATCCGCAGACGTTCAATGCGGTCAAGGGCGCAATCGAGGCCTCCTTTGCTTCAGGCCACGTGGCAGAGTTTCTGAAGTCGCTGGAACGCTCGAAGCTGCGCATCCGCGACTTCGAAGATGTTCTCGGCAAGGGCAACCTGGGAGCCAACACTGCCGCCGAGTACAGCCGCCTCGGCAACGCCGATCAGGGCCAGATCCGCGAGCTCTATCTCGCCAGCCTGGAGCAAGTAGCACCCGAACTGCGGGAGAAGTTTTTCAAGCTGTACGCGTACTACTGAGCCGATTCGGGTCCGCAGGAATTAGTTCCGCAAAGTTTAGTTTTCGTTTGAAGTATTCACCTGAACCCGGCGAATGCGCCGGCCAACACGAGGAGACGGAGAGAGTCATGGGCAAGGAAAAGTTTGACCGGTCAAAGCCGCACGTAAACATCGGGACGATCGGACACATCGACCACGGCAAGACGACGCTGACCGCAGCGATCACGAAGGTGCTGTCGAAGCACAACCCGAAGAACACGTTCCGTTCGTTCGACACGATCGACAACGCGCCGGAAGAGCGTGAGCGCGGCATCACGATTGCGACTTCCCACGTCGAGTACGAGACCAAGAACCGGCACTACGCGCATGTCGACTGCCCCGGCCACGCCGACTACATCAAGAACATGATCACCGGCGCGGCGCAGATGGACGGCGCAATCCTCGTCGTTGCTGCGACCGACGGCCCGATGCCCCAGACCAAGGAGCACGTGCTGCTCGCCCGTCAGGTTGGCGTGCCGTACATCGTGGTGTTCCTGAACAAGTGCGATGCGGTCGAGGACGAAGAGCTGATCGAGCTGGTTGAGATGGAGGTCCGCGAGCTGCTGTCGAAGTACGACTATCCCGGCGACGACACCCCGATAATCCGCGGCTCTGCACTCGGCGCGCTGAACGGCGAAGCCCAGTGGGAGGCCAAGATCGACGAGCTGATGGAAGCAGTCGACAAGTACGTTCCGCAGCCGGAGCGCGCCGTGGACCAGCCGTTCCTGATGCCGATCGAAGACATCTTCTCGATCTCGGGCCGCGGCACTGTGGTCACGGGCCGTATCGAGCGCGGCAAGGTGAAGGTTGGCGAGGAGTCTGAAATCGTCGGCTTCCGCGAGACCCGCAAGACGGTGGTGACCGGCGTCGAGATGTTCAAGAAACAGCTGGATGAAGGTCTGGCCGGCGACAATGCCGGGCTTCTGCTGCGCGGTATCGCGAAGGAAGACGTGGAGCGCGGCATGGTGTTGGCCAAGACCGGATCGATCACGCCGCACACCGACTTCAAGGGCGAGGTCTACGTGCTTTCGAAGGAAGAAGGCGGCCGCCACACACCGTTCTTCAACGGCTACCGTCCGCAGTTCTACTTCCGCACCACCGACGTAACCGGTTCGGCGAAGCTGCCTGCCGGCACAGAAATGTGCATGCCTGGCGACAACATTCAGCTGGAGATCACGCTGCACACCCCCGTAGCCATGGAGAAGGGCCTCCGCTTCGCCATCCGCGAAGGCGGCAGAACCGTAGGCGCAGGAACCATCTCCGAGATCATCAAGTAAAGAACGTTTATTCGGAGTGAAGAGCGGCGAGCTTCGGTTCGCCGCTCTAATCCCTTGAAAACAAAAGTCTGCCTTACGGCTTTCCGCAAAGCAGATTTTGATGGATAATAGGAGAGGACGAGCGTGGCCTGACTGCTCCTCTCTCCGTTAGAAAATCAGGATTTGGTAGCAGGGGCCATTACCCTGTGTTGCGGCGTGTCAGACGCTGCTTGCCAGCCGAGGTGGCTGGCCACGTTAGAAGGAGATTTTACCAATGCGCGAGATCATCACACTGCAGTGCCCCGATTGCAAGAACCGGAACTACTCCACCACCAAGAACAAGAAGACCACCACTGGGCGGCTTGAATTCTCCAAGTTCTGCAACACGTGCCGCAAGCACACGGCGCACAAAGAGACCAAATAAGTTTTCAGAAGTCAGTTCTCAGTTATCAGTGAGCGTTTCCTGAGAACTGAAAACGGGGAACCGACAACTGCTCCTTGGGGGAGTAAGCTCAACGGTTAAACTGTCGGTCTCCAAAACCGAACTTCTCGGTTCGAATCCGAGCTCCCCCGCCAGTTTGCCCGGGTCCCTCTTCAGTCCGGGAACAGATACACGAAGCAACACCAAGATTGAGGCAGCGTTATGGCCAAGACAATAGCAGTAACCGAACAACCCAGCACCGGATTGCAGCAGTTGAAGACGCAGCCGGCTCGCCTCGTTGAGTTCCTCAAGGACGTGCGCAGCGAGATGCGCAAAGTGATCTCCCCGTCGCGCGCCGAGGTTCAGTCGACGACCATCGTGGTCCTCGTTACCGTCTTCATCTTCGCCGCCTATTTCTGGCTGGTGGACAACATCATCGGCCGGGCGATTGAAGCTCTGTTGCACCGTCTGACCACGCACCACTAGACACCAGATTCCAGCAAGGCCGGTAGAGAGAAGCAAACGATGCGCGAAAAAGGCACAGCCATGGCGGCAGAAGAGCAGAATCCGGAAGAGCAGAACCCTCAGGGAGAGCCAACGGAGCAGCTTGCCCCGCCGGTCAACGAAAACTTCAAGTGGTACATCATCCACGCCTACTCCGGCTTCGAGCGTAAGGTGCGGGAGTCCCTCGAGAGCCGCATCACGGCCTTCGGCCTGCAGAACAAGATCGGCCGCATCATGATCCCAACCGAGCCGGTCACCGAGCTGCGCAACGGCAAGAAGTACACCATCGACCGGGTCTTCCTGCCCGGCTACGTCCTCGTCGAGATGGATCTCGACAACGACCTCTGGCACGTGATCAAGAACACCCCCCGCGTCACCGGCTTCCTTGGCACCGGCGACAACCCGGTCGCCCTCTCCGAGCAGGAGGTCAGCTCCATCCTCTTCCGCTCCGACGCCGCCAAGGACAAGCCTTCGATGAAGGTCAAGTTCGACAAGGGCGAGCAGGTCCGCATCAACGAGGGCCCATTCGCGAACTTCACCGGCGCGGTCGACGACATCAACGAAGACAAGCAGACCCTGAAGGTCATGGTCAGCATCTTCGGCCGCTCCACCCCGGTCGAGATCGAGTTCTCGAAGGTGGACAAGGTCACCGAGTAACACCGGGAAACCAGAGTTTAGAACTAAATATTAAGCAGCAGGCACATCGAATCAGCCCGCCGCTGGAAGAATAAAGAGGATTCACCGCAAATGGCACCGAAGAAGATCACTGGATACGTCAAGCTTCAGATCATGGCCGGCAAGGCCACCCCTGCACCTCCGGTTGGCCCCGCACTTGGCCAGGCCCAGGTCAATATCATGGAGTTCTGCAAGCAGTTCAACGAACGCACCAAGGGTCCGGATCTGGCTGGGCTCACCATCCCGGTCGTCATCAGCGTCTACGCCGACCGCACCTTCAGCTTCATCACCAAGACGCCTCCGGCTCCGGTGCTGCTTCTGAAGGCCGCCGGCATCGAGAAGGGCTCCGGTACTCCGAACAAGGAGAAGAAGGGCAAGGTCACCGAGAAGCAGATCATCGCTATCGCCACCCAGAAGATGCCGGACATGAACGCGACCACTGTGGAAGCAGCAGCCAAGACCATCCGCGGCACCGCCCGCTCCATGGGCATCGAAGTCGTAGGCTAATTAGGCATTTCCATTTATTGCGACTCGAAGGACGCATTCGGTGATTGCTGGTAGTATCTGTGCCAGCGAACACCCTGCGTCCTCGTTGCATTGGAAGGCTGCGACGAAGCTGCCCTGGTCTTCACTCTTGAGGGAGGGCCGCTAACCATGCAGACCAACTCCAGCGCCGCCATCGTCATCGTCGCTTATAAGCCAAAGCCCGGCAAGGAGGCTGACCTGCTGCAGCTTACCCGCGAGCACGTTCCGCTGCTTCGCTCCGAGGGCCTGGTCACCGACCGTCCCGTCATCGCCTGCCAGGCCACAGACGGCACGATTGTGGAGGTCTTCGAGTGGGCAGCCGGAGGCATGGAGCGCGCCCACTCCAACCCCGCCGTGCTCGCCCTCTGGGCCCGTTACGGCGAGGCCTGCGACTATGTCCCGCTGACCACGCTACCCGAAGCGTCCAATATGTTCGCATCCTTCACCCCTCTCGACCTCTAAGCAAAGAGCCTTTTCTGGCTGGGAACAACGACCCTCTGCGGGGGCGTTCGTCTACCGTGCTGGCTTGTCGTCAGTAGTGCGTCGTCGCTCCAGCGCTGCCGGAGCCCATATCGCCTGCATGCTAAACCGACCATGTCTGCCAGCTTTGCGCTATAACTTCTGCTGGCAAAATCAGCGTTCGCGAAGCGTTTGGCGTAGTCGGCCTCGAGAGAAGGGAAGTGCTCCCGAACGAAGCTCAGGTAAGTAGGACGTGAGCACGGCTTGAGGAACAGGGGATGCGCAGCAAAAAAACTAGCTCCCACCGCTGAGGCGCGCCGGGCCAGACTGTCCAGCGCCTTCTGGTTATCGGTTATTCCCGGCATTAGCGGCGAACCGAAGATTCCGGCGACGATCCCCGCCTCCCGCAGCCGCTTCACCGCCTGAAAGCGAAGATCCGGACGCGGAGCACGCGGCTCCAGCAGCCTGGCCAGCTTCGCATCGGGGGTCGTAATCGTCACATGAACCACCAGCGTATTGCGCCGCGAGATCTCCACCAGCAGATCGATGTCGCGCTCGATTAACCTCGATTTCGTGACAATTCCTAGCCTGTACCCAGCCTTCCTCGCAAATACCTCGAGCAGGCTGCGGGTAATCCGCGCCCGCCGCTCGATCGGCTGGTACGGATCGGTCGCCGTTCCCAGCGCAATCTCCAGCCTCGGATCAATCTTCTTCAACTCCTGCTCCAGCAGCCACGCAGCGTTCTGCTTCAAAAAGATCATGCGTTCAAACGACACCGGATCGCGAAAGTTCGTGGCGGCCGAAGCCAAACTATTCGTCGTCTCTCCCTCGTCCGCGACGGTCTTTGGTGCCATGAACTCATGGGTGTATCTCGCGTAGCAGTACTTGCACCCGAACTCACACCCCCGATACGGGTTGATGCTGTAGGCGAGCCATCGCAACCGCTTCGACACGGATTTGTTCAGGATGCTGCGCACGGCCAGCGCCCTGAATTCGATCAGATGACCGTCATCGGCATGCCTGGCTTCAGCGGCCATCCGGGCGATCCCGGTCGGCAGCTGAGGAAGAATCGGGAAGAGTTCTGCGCCGCTTATTTTCGCCATTTATTCGCCTATCGTGGGATGAGCATAGGCTTGTCTCTGGGCTTCGTCAAGTGTGAATTTAGTACACTGCGTTTATGAACTTCGCCCTTGCCGAGATGCCGCTTCCGCTTCGCTTCCGGCCCGAGAAGCCGATCAGCGACGAAGAGCTAATGCGCTTCTGCGCGGCGAACGATTTTCTGCGTGTCGAACGCGATGCCAACGGAGAGATTCTCGTGATGACGCCCACAGGAATCAAGACCAGCCGTATGAACAGCCGTATCACCAGACTACTCGATGAATGGGCCGAACAGGACGGTCGCGGTATCGCCGTCGATTCAAATGGAGGTTTCACGCTGCCCGACGGTTCCGTGCGCGCCGCAGATGCTGCCTGGGTACACAAGAGCCGCTGGGACGCGCTGAGCGACGCCGACCAGGCCCGATTCGCTCCCATATGCCCGGACTTCATCATCGAACTGCGCTCCCCGAACGACAGCCTCGCCGAACTCAAACAGAAGATGGAACAGTGGATTGCGAACGGAGTTCAACTGGGATGGCTGATTGATCCCGAGAACAAAACTGTCTCAATCTATCGTCCAGGCGAGCAACCGGAGATTCTTACCCACCCTACGTCTGTTCAGGGAAATGATGTGATGGCCGGTTTTGAATTGGTGATGGCGAGGATTTGGGACTAGCTCCGAAGCGTTTCTTCAAGAGTCTTCCCGAGATTTCCAAGATTTGAAGGGTCTACTCGCGCGCTTCGACCCGCTTTGGTAGTAGCTCCGCTGGAACTGTGCTCACGGGCAACCACTCCACATCGAAGCCTCCGCGATACCCAAACAATGGCCCCCATGTCCGGTTTCTGACGTTGACCTCAATACGAAACTGCCCGGATGGCTCATCGAACCATTCGCAGACATCAGCCGTGCCGGAAAACAATAGCGGAAAGCGAAACTCGAGCGGGCCTTCATAAAACCGTTGCTCCCCAGACCGGAGGGCGATGCCGCCGTTGTCAGCAACGGAAATGTCGATGTCGACCGCCAGATGCTGATGTGTGCCCAGATAGTCCACGATTCGTCCGCGCTGCTGGCTATAGATCATGTACGCGTCGAACCTGCGTTGCGATGCCGAACGCCTGGCTGTGTCGAAGGTGCGAATCCAGGTCACAGTCTCCCGCCCCAACGCATCGCGATAGGCGAAGTTGCGAATCGAAAAAGGTATGCTGCGGCCTTGTTCCGGAAACATGATGCTGCGCCATGACCCGAGATACAGGAATGGGAGTGTGTAGGCCGGCCCATGCCAGACCTCTTCCATCACGCCTCTGCCTATCGCGGCTGTTCCAGATTCACTCGAAAGCGAAAACCTGCGCTGAATCATCGGATGGAGGCGCTTGAAGTCCTCTCCGAGTGCATGTTCATATATGGACGGCATCGGTCGCCTTTTCTGGTTGTACTGTTCGAGACTTCCGCAGGCATCGCCCCGCAAAGGCAGAGTTGAAGTGCGCGAGCCATCCGCACAGGCAAAGTCCCAGTACGCCGAGATTGAGCGTGACCGGGTTGAACGCCGCTGTAAGTTGTGCCGGGGAGCGCAGTGTCACCACGGCCAGCGCACCGATCATTGCAATACCGGTTAGTGCAAAATAACCGCGCCATCGCCATATGAATAAGCCGAGCACTCCAAAGATAACTTCCGCTGCGCCCATCAGCGGCAACCAGTGTGCGGCGATGCCGACGTCCGACAACATCGCCAACTCCGCTGGATCATGAAATAACAGTTTGGGAACTAGCCCATGCCATATCCAGACAAACACGACCACACTGCGGCAGACGCCATAGGTGAGCGATGAGCGAAGAACAGCCTCCGGTGCTACCTCCGCCTCGATCCACAACCGCAGACGGTCGAAGCTCCAGGCGGTCGCCCATCCCATGATCGGTCGAAAGAGAACGACGTCCACCAACTTGCCGGCCACACCGAAGCGCGTTTGATAGTCGTACCAGGTGAAAAACCGAATGCTACCGTCCCCAGTTGGGATGTATTTCCAGTAGCCCGCTCCCGTGCGAATGAGAGATTTGACGTCGCCGGACCAGAAGCGCAAAGCGGAGGTGCGTTCGCCTGTCGTTCCGGAGCGTGTTCCGGTGGATTCGCCTTCTCCGGCGATCGCCAGCCCGAAGCCTATGCGAGTCTCGTAGAGAAACTGCTGCGGCGCGTTTTCCTCCGGTTTCGGCAGATAGCGGATGGTCGAAAAGCGAAGATCCCAACGCTGGTGGAGCGCCGGATCCTGTGTCAACTGCCAGAGCCGCTCCATCTCAGTTCGCATCGGCAGTTCGACGTACAGGCCCTGGGGCATGGCGCGAGAATAGCAGTGGTTCTCACCAACCGCCAGCAATTTCAAGACGTACCTTGCGGAAATAGAGCATCTTTGGCATACTTATAGGAGTGTCTCAACACCCAGTTGAGTCCAGTCGAGAACCACGCCCGGAGAGAACAGCTACCGAGGGGTGGGAGACGAGGGAAAATGGCAAGGAAGCTCTCAAAGAATCTGGTGAAGGCGCGCGCGCTCGTTGAGCCCCGCCCGTATCTGTTGGTGGACGCAGTTCCACTCCTGCAAAAAGCAAAGTATGCGAAGTTCGACGAGACCGTCGATCTCACCATGCGCCTCGGGGTCGACCCAAAGCACGCCGACCAGATGGTCCGCGGCACCGTCGTCCTGCCGCACGGCCTGGGCAAGTCGAAGATTGTTGCGGTTATCGCCTCGGGCGACAAGGTCAAGGACGCTCAGGCTGCCGGCGCTGAGTTCTTTGGCGGCGAAGAGCTGGTCGAAAAGATCCAGAAGGAAAACTGGACCGCCTTCGATGCTCTGATCGCAACCCCGGACATGATGAAGTCCGTCGGCCGTCTCGGCAAGGTTCTCGGACCCAAGGGCCTGATGCCCAATCCGAAGACCGGCACCGTCACTACAGACGTCGCGGGTGCGGTTAAAGAGATCAAGGCC
>Ga0210406_10001435_pt1 | contig 29067 bp, 20 predicted proteins | sample IncBWC30MmetaG_FD_155454 | JGI IMG/M metagenome (GOLD analysis project Ga0210406, IMG submission 155454) | Forest soil microbial communities from Barre Woods Harvard Forest LTER site, Petersham, Massachusetts, United States - Inc-BW-C-30-M | ecosystem: Environmental > Terrestrial > Soil >... | reverse complement strand
AGCTTGGCCTCTCGATCGTGTGCCAGCAGAACGATGAGCCGCGCAGTCTCTTCGACGTCCATCGCGGTGTTATCTAGCAAAATAGCGTCAGGCGCACGCAGCAGCGGAGAAACTTTGCGCTCGGTGTCGCGCAGATCGCGTTGATGAATTTCTTGCAGCGCGGTCGAAACATCCACCTGCTCGCCTTTTTCGATGTGCTCTTTCGAACGCCGCTCGGCACGCGCTTCCGCTGTCGCTTCGAGAAAGATCTTCAGCTCGGCATGTGGAAATACGACGGTTCCGATGTCGCGGCCCTCCATCACAACGCCTCCGCCAGCGCCCGCGCGCTGTTGCTGGGCCACCAGTATTTTGCGCACGCCTGCGACCGTGGCTACGCGCGATGCTGCCTGCGCAACTTCATTGGTGCGGATTGACTGTGTGACATCCACGCCGTCGAGGAATACCTGATTGTGGATGCAAGGGTCCCGCAAAGTGGGCGGCACGGGTCGAAGTTCGATCTGCGTATCGCGGGCGAGAGCCTCCAGTTCGTGTTCCGATGAAAGCGCGATTCCTCCGCCCTGGAGCGCGCTCAATGCTAGTGCGCGATACATCGCGCCGCTATCCAGATAGGTGTAGCCAAGCTTTTGCGCCACTAAGCGCGCGACGCTGCTCTTGCCGGACCCCGCCGGCCCGTCAATGGCGATCGTAAGTTTTCGCGTCATTGGTGTGCGGAAAGCCTGTTTCCTAGGTTAGGTTTTGCAATTTTAAAAACCCATGATGTTGTAGCCACAGTCCACGTAAATGGTTTCGCCGGTGATTCCGGATCCTCCGCTGGAGAGCAAAAAAGCGGCAGTCGCGCCGACTTCCGAGGGCTCGACGTTGCGCCTGAGCGGAGACCGGTCGGCATGCGCCTTAAGCATCTCACCTAAATTGGAAATGCCCCGCGCTGCCAGAGTTTTGATCGGTCCGGCAGAGATGGCGTTGACGCGAATCCCCTTCGGCCCCAAATCTGAAGCGAGGTAGCGGACGCTGGCTTCGAGCGCAGCTTTTGCTACGCCCATCACGTTGTAGCGCGGCACAACTTTCTCCGCGCCAAAGTAGGACATGGTGACGATGCTTCCGCCTTCGGTCATCAGCGGCGCTCCGGCGCGCGCGACTGCCACCAGGGAATAGACGCTGACGTCATGCGCGATACGGAATCCCTCACGCGTGGTGTTCACGAATTCGCCCTTTAGTTCTTCAGCGGGGGCGAACGCCACGCTGTGAACAATTCCCTGAAGCGTGCCGTACCGCGATTTCAATTCGTCGAACAATTTAATGATCTGATCGTCTGAGGAAACGTCGCACATGAAACCCGTCGCGCCCGGCAGGTCGGCAATTAGATCTTTGGCTTCCTGCTCGAGACGTTCGTTCTGGTAGCAGATGGCGAGGCGCCAGCCGGCCTCCTGCAATCTTTGTGCGATGGCCCAAGCGATGCTCCGCTTGTTGGCCAGGCCGAAGATGACTGCTGTTTTCTGCGAATCGCTCACAAGTCCCTCGGAGAAAGAGCTATCAGTGATCAGTTTTCAGTACGAAATGAACCAGCGGAGCCTTGGAGAGTTTATCAGCTCACTCGCCCCTCGCACTAGATTCTTTGAAAAGCCCGTTCGATTTCCTTCACTGAATAGCGCAGCACAACTGGCCGGCCGTGCGGGCAGCTCATCGGGCAATCGGTCTTGGCAAGGGCGCCGAGCAGCCATTCCATTTTGCTTTGATCGAGCGGCATATTTATTTTGATTGCGGCGTGGCAGGCCGTGGACGCGGCGATCTTCGCCTGCAGCGTTTCGATGGAAATGGCGGCATTTTCCCGCTCCAAGCCGTCAAGAATTTCGGTGAGCAGTTTTTCCGCGTCGCTGCTGACGATGCCCGCGGGGATGGCCTGGATCGCAAAACTCTTCCGACCCATCGGCTCGACTTCGAAGCCGTTGGCGGAAAGTTCTCCCGCGATTTCTTCGTAGATGACGATCTGCCGCGGCGAAAGTTCGACGATCATCGGCATCAACATGCGCTGCGATTCGACTTTGCCGGTGCGCCGCGCTTCCAGGTGCTGTTCGAACAGCACGCGTTCGTGCGCGACGTGCTGGTCCACAATCCACAACCCCTGGCCGTTCACGGCAACGATGAAGCTTGAGCTGACTTGGCCCAGTGGTTTGAGATCGGCAATCTGATCGGGATGAGGCAGCGACGCGGGCTGATCGCCGTTGGCGCTGGCAAGATTGCCCATCCAGGTGGATGCAACGACAGACGACGCGATGAAGGGAGCACCCTGATCAACAGACACGCCCGGTTCGAAAGTGAAGCGCTGCTCGACCGGATGCAGCGGCGCGGAAGAAAGATCGAAGCCGCCGTCCGAGCCGGCGCCCCTGCCCGAACCAAATCCGGAACTCAATCCGATTTCTCCCATCGCAGGAATCGCCGCGTGGGGAATTCCGGATTGCAGCGGAGCGGGCTTGACCGGATGCAGCGAACTGTTCACCGCATTCCAGGAGCCGGAATTTCCCGGAGCCGCGGAAGCTCCGGTAGCAGCGGCAAAACTGGCGATCGGGCGCGCATTGATCAGCGCCTGGCGAATCGCGTCGCGCACGGCGTCGTGAACCAATTGCGAGCGGCGGAACCGCACTTCGATTTTTTTGGGGTGGACGTTGACGTCCACTTCTTCGTACGGCATTTCGAGAAATAGCAACGTTGCCGGAGAAATCGCGTGCGGATGGATGTTCCGATAAGCCTCGTGGATGGCGTGCAGGATCAGCTTGTCGCGAACCAATCGCTTGTTGACGAAGATGTAGATGCCGCTGCTGTTGGTGCGTTGAATTTCCGGACGCGACGTAAAACCGGTAATGGCGAGAGTAGCTTTTTCATTTTCGGGATCGAGCGGGGTTTCGCTGCTGGCGGCGCGAAACGGCGAAGAGAAGGTGGGAATCTCCACCAGTTCGTCGAGCGCCTGACGACCGAAGAGCTGATACACGCGGTCAGCCAGCTTTTCCGATGGCGGGCAATCGATGATGGTTTGCGCCGGCGTCGACAGAACGAATTGCTTATCGGGATTCGCCAGCGCGTAATGCGTAACGAGAGAAGCGATGTGGCCGAGTTCGGTCGCGTCCGACTTCAGAAATTTGCGCCGCGCGGGAACGGAGTAAAAAAGATCGGCGACACTGAGTGTTGATCCAGCGGGCAGCCCTGCTGGCTTCACACTGATCAACTTGCCGTTGGCGAATTCGATGCGCGTGCCTTCGGCTTCGGCGGCATCGCGGGATTCGAGCAGCAACCGTGAAACGGCGGCGATGGTGGGAAGCGCTTCGCCGCGAAAACCGAGCGTAGCAATCGAGAGCAAATCGTCAGCGGTCTTGAGCTTGCTGGTGGCGTGCCGTTCGAAAGCCAGCAGCGCATCGTCATGGGTCATTCCATGACCGTCATCAATGACGCGGACCATGCGCTTGCCGCCGGATTCAATCTCGATTCGAATGGTCTTCGCGCCAGCGTCCAGCGCATTTTCGAGAAGCTCCTTCACAACGGAGGCGGGTCGCTCCACCACTTCGCCAGCAGCAATCTTGTTGGCAACAGCTTCCGGCAGTATGCGAATCCGACTCATACAGGCTGCAATTACTCCTTGGTGCGCTCTCTGATCGTTATTCCAAGCTGATCGAGCTGGGCCTGGTCCACGTCGGATGGCGATTCGGCCATCAAATCTTGTGCTTTTGTAGTTTTTGCAAAGGCTATGACTTCGCGAATTGAAGTCTCTCCGGCGAGGAGCATGACGACACGGTCAATGCCGAGGGCGATGCCGCCATGCGGCGGGGTGCCGTAGGTGAGCGCATCGAGGAAGAACCCGAAGCGCTTGCGCAGCTGTTCTTCGCTGAGGCCGAGCGCTTTGAAGAGGCGCTCCTGAATATCCTGGCGATGGATTCGAATGCTTCCGGAGCCGAGCTCGTAACCGTTGAGGACGAGATCGTAGCCTTTGGAGCGGACTTCCCACGGAGCCGTTTCAAGTTTTTCCAAATCTTCGTCAACGATTCCGGTGAAAGGATGCTGCGCGCTGACCCAGGTCTTGTCCGCTTCGCTCCATTCAAACAGCGGAAAGCCGGTGATCCACAAAAATCTCCATTGCGTTTTGTCAATCACACCCAACGCTTCGCCGAGTCGCAAGCGCAGTTGTCCCGCGATCAGGGCGGCGGCTTCCGTGCCCTTAATTTGTGCTCTGGCGGAAACTCCTACGACGAGGTCGCCCGTCTTTGCGCCGCAAGCATGGACCAGATTTTCCACATTTTCCGCGCCGATCAATTTTTCGACCGTTGATGTAACACCCTCAGCGGTAACTTTTACGAAATACGCGCCGCGGGCGCCGAGCGCTTTTGCTTTTTCGGCAAGCTCGTCGAGCTGTTTGCGCGAATATCCGGCAGCACCGGGGGCGGCGAACGCGAAGACATGGCCTTCGATTTGCAGCTTTTCTTTGGCTTCTGCGGGAAAATACGAAGTGACTTCATACAGCTCCATGCCGAAGCGCAGGTCGGGCTTGTCGCTGCCGTACTTGCGAATCACGTCTTTGTAGAGCATGTGCGGGAACGGTGCTTCGGCTTTGATGCCAGCGACGCCGCAGGCGCGGACCATCACCTGCTCGATAACATGAAAAATATCTTCCTGACGAGGGAAGGACATTTCCAGGTCGAGCTGTGTAAATTCCAACTGGCGGTCGGCGCGCTGGTCTTCATCGCGAAAACATTTGACGATCTGGAAGTAGCGGTCCAGGCCGCTAATCATCAAAATCTGTTTGAAAATTTGCGGCGACTGCGGCAGCGCGTAGAACTGACCATGATGGATACGGCTGGGAACAAGGAAGTCCCGGGCACCTTCGGGAGTGGAGCGGGTGAGCATGGGCGTTTCGACTTCAACGAATTCCATCTCGTCCATGGCCCTGCGAATTTCCAGAATGATTTTGTGGCGCAGCGCGAGATTGGCGTGCGGCTTCGGCCGCCGCAAATCGAGATAGCGGAAACGCAAGCGGGTTTCTTCGGCGGCATTGATCTGGTCTTCGATCGGAAATGGCGGCGTTTTAGCGCTATTCAGAATGTGCAGCTTCGTAGCGTTCATCTCGACTTCGCCGGTGGCCAGCTCAGGATTTGCTTTCTGCCGCTTGACGACATCGCCTTCGACCGCAACGACGAATTCGCTGCGCGCGTGCTCCGCCTTGGCGTGCGCTTCGGGTTGCGTTTCCTTGTTGAAAACCACTTGCACGATTCCCGTGCGGTCGCGCACGTCGAGGAACAACAAATTGCCGAGGTCGCGGCGCCGCGCGACCCAACCGAGGACGACGGCGGGCTTGCCTGCGTCGGAGGCGCGAAGCGCTCCGCAATAATGTGTGCGTTTCAGGTTGCCGAGAAAGTCCAACACGATGTGGTTCCCCTTCGGAAAAGCAGATCAAGAGAACCGGCCTGAAGGCCGGCCGCTACGAATTCAAGAACGCACTCCACTTACTCTCACGTTTTCCAGAAATTCCAGTAATTCGGGTTCCGTAAATTTTTCCTGCGTGCCGTCGGCTAGAGTCTTCAACGTCCATGAACCTTCCGAGACTTCATTATCGCCGAGGATGAGCGCGTAGCGCGAGCCGAGCTTATCGGCTCGTTCGAGCGCTTTGCCGAATTTCAGTTCGGTCGGAGGCAGCTCGACGCTGAATCCGGCGTTGCGTAAGTCCTTTGCGGCGTGAATGGCCGCGGCGTAGGCGTGTTCGCCCATCCAAGCGATATAAACGTCGCGGCCTTGCGGCGCGGCGCCTTTTCCACTTTCCTGCAGCGAAAGGATCAGGCGGTCTTCGCCAATCGCGAAGCCAATGCCTTTTGTGGGCGGGCCACCAAGCAATTCCACCAGGCCGTCGTAGCGGCCGCCGCCGCACACCGCGTTCTGGGACCCGAGTCCCTTGGCGGTTATTTCAAACGTCGTGCGCATGTAGTAGTCGAGCCCGCGCACCAGCCGCCAGTTTTCTTTGTAGATCACGCCGCGGAGTCCGAGTTGGCGTCTTACGGCGGCGTAGTGCGCGGCACACTCCTCGCAAAGATGATCGGCAATGCGCGGCAGCGTCGCGATGATGGGTTGCTCGTGTTCAAGCTTTGAATCGAGCACGCGCAGCGGATTGGTCTCGATGCGGCGTTGGCTGTCCGCGCCAAGTTTGTCTTTCACTTTCTCTAGCTCAATTTTTAGTTTCTGGACATAAGCCGGGCGACAATCGGGCGCGTTGTGTCCAATCGAATTGATATCCAGCTCAACCCCCGCCAGCCCGAGCCGATCGAAAAACCTCATCACCATTTCGATCACTTCAGCATCGATCGCCGGAGCATCGCTTCCACCAAGCACTTCCGCGCCAATCTGGTAGAACTGGCGGTATCTTCCCTTCTGCGGCCGTTCGCGTCTGAACATCGGCCCGATGTAGTACAGCTTCACCGGTTGCGGCAGTTGCGCCATTCCGTGTTCGATATACGCGCGACAAACGCTGGCGGTCGCTTCAGGACGGAGAGAAAGGTTAGATCCAAGCTGCATCGAATCTATGTAAGCCAGGAGGTCGTAAATATTCTCAAAATCTGCCTTTGTACCTTCCTTTTCAAGGAAGAGATTTTCCACTGCTGACCATTTTGCTTCGGCATGCTCGATTGCGAGCTGGTTTGAAGCATCGCGCGGAATTTCTCCAGCGTCGTACAGTTTCTTGACCGCTTGAATAAACGCTCCAAGTTCTCCGATTCTTGGATGGCGCGCTAGCTTTTCTGACCGATCAATAAATGTATACATCTCTTTGGCGACGATATCAGTCTCGCCACCGACGGCTCGACCAAAGAGTTCGCTTGGCTCGAAGATGGGTGGGCGAATCTCGCCGAAACCAAAGGTGCCGAAGACCTTGCGCGCAGTTTCTTCGACGTGGTTCCACAGGCCGGTTTCCGGAGGGAGCAGGTCGCGAGTCCCGCGGATGGCTTGGAATTTGGACTTGTGTGCCATTAGAGAAGAGAGATTCCTCGCTGCGCTCGGAATGACGAAGCTTTGCTACCGGAATGACGGGTTGAAAACCGCAAGTCACCAGTCACGAGTCACCCGTCACTTCGTTGCGATAGATTTCCTTGTATTCCACGTAGCGCTGGGCGTAGCGATCGATTGTTGCTTGATCGATGGCGGTGAGCATGCGCTTGATCTTGCCGGGCGAGCCAACGACGAGGCTGCGCGGCGGAATGACCGTGCGCTCAGTGAGCAGCGTGCCCGCAGCGACGATGCTGCCTTCGCCGACGATCACGCCATTCAGGATTGTGGCGCGCATGCCGACCAGGCAGCGCGATTCAATGGTGCAGCCATGCAGCGTAACGGAATGGCCCACGGTGATGTCATCGCCCAAAATAAGCGGATATTCGTCTTTCATCACATGCAAGATCGAGCCATCCTGAATATTCGTGCGCGCTCCGATGCGAATGTAATTCACATCGCCGCGCACGACCACCAGCGGCCAGATACTCGCGTCTTCGCCAATGACCACATCGCCGATGATCACCGAGGCTGTGTCGATATACGCAGAACTCGCGATCGTCGGCCGCTTGCCTTTGTAGGATCGGATGTCCGCTGTTCGTGGCAACGCTGGCTTCTCTCTTAGTTTGGTGGCAAGAAGTTTAGTCAATTTGAACGGAAGGGCCAAGCGTTGACGAACCGAGTTCAGCGAGGCGCGCTACAACCGCGTGGGCAACGCCGTACAAACTTTTCGCTGCGGCAGCGTCTTCGCCGAGTGCGGCTACTGGCTTTCCGGTGTCGCCGCCAATGCGGATGCGCGGATCGATTTCAATTTCGCCGAGCACCGGCACGCCATAAGCGTGAGCGGTTTTCGCTCCTTCACCGTGGCCGAAAATATCTACCGGCTTGCCGCAATGCGGGCAGGCAAACGTGCTCATATTTTCCACCACTCCGAGGACTTCCACATTGACCTGGCGAAACATTTCAATCGCTTTGCGAACGTCAGCAAGCGCGACGGTCGAAGGAGTAGTCACGACCACTGCGCCGGAGATCGCAACGGTCTGAATCAGCGTGAGCTGCACATCGCCAGTGCCGGGCGGCAAATCGATGATCAAGTAATCGAGCTGCCCCCATTCGCAACTGCGCAAAAACTGCGTAATCACGCCGTGCAGCATGGGGCCGCGCCAAATCATCGGCTTATCGCCGGGATTCAGTAGGCCCATGGAAATCATTTTCAGGCCGGAAATTTCGATGGGAATGATACGGCGATCGGCCGTCGCGAGCGGCTCTTGATTGGTGCCGAGCATGATGGGCACGTTCGGGCCGTAAACGTCGGCGTCGATCAGACCAACTTTGTGGCCGAGCTTCACCAGGGCTAGCGCGAGGTTGACAGCGACGGTGGTCTTGCCAACGCCGCCTTTGCCGCTGGCGACAGCGACTAGGTTTTTTACGCCGGGAATCGGCTGGCGTTCGGGCATCGGTTGCGCTGCTGGACCTGGAGGCATTGTTTATCTATTCTCCCCGCCGAGATGAAGAGAGATTCCTCTCGTTCGCTCGGAATTAACGCGCGCCGCTAGGCGTTGGCGCCGTGGCACTTCTTGTATTTTTTCCCTGAGCCGCATGGACACGGATCGTTGCGCCCCACTTTTGCTCCGGCACGAACTGGCTTTGGCGCTTCAGCTTGATTTGTACCTGCTTGCAGCCGCATCTCTTTTTCCTGACGTTGCTGCTTGCGCTCCATTTCGCGAGCGAAGGCTGGAAGCTGAGGCGCAGGTTCGTCCGCAACGCGAGCGGCGGCGCTAGCTGCGGCGGCGAGCGGACGCGGAGATCTCGGTCCCGCCCCTACCGGCTGCCTCGGACCGCCGCCACCCTCTGGCGGAGCCCCGCCCGGGCCGGGCGCATTGCCTTCCATCTGCACCTGCACGTTATAAAGATAACGAATCGTTTCGTTATCAATGCGCGCCATCATATCTTCAAATAAGACGAATGCTTCCTTTTTGAATTCGACGAGTGGATCTTTTTGTCCGTACCCGCGCAGGCCGATACCTTCCTTCAAATGATCGAGCGACAACAAGTGATCTTTCCATTGGCCATCGACAACATCCAAAATAATGCGGCGTTCGAGCCAGCGCATCAGGTCCGGGGTGAGCTGCTTTTCCTTGTCCTCGTATTTTTTGGCGACGGCTTCGGCTATGGCATCGGAAAGCTGATCATGATTCAGCGCAGTGGGATCGGCATCGGCGGCTTTGGCGTCAATACCGAATTCGCTGTTCACTTCAGCCAAAAATTGCGCGGTGTTCCACTGGCCGGGATGCAGCTCGCGCGCACAGTAGGTATCAACCAGCTCGCGCGCGATGTCCTCCGCAATGCCAATGACATAATCGCGCTGGTCCTTGCCCTCCAGCGCCGAGCGGCGAATGCCATAAATCGTTTCGCGCTGCTTGTTCATCACGTCGTCGTATTCCAGCAGGTGTTTGCGGGCGTCGAAGTTCTGTGCTTCGACGGACTTTTGCGCGGTCTCAATACGGCGCGAGATTAATTTCGATTCGATGGGCACGCCTTCGGTCATGCCCAGGCGGAACATCAGCGCTTTTACGCGTTCGCCGCCGAAAATGCGCATCAAATCATCTTCGAGACAGAGGAAAAATCGCGAGGACCCAGGATCGCCCTGACGGCCGGCGCGTCCGCGAAGTTGATTGTCGATGCGGCGCGCTTCGTGTCGCTCAGTGCCCAGAATGTGCAGCCCGCCAAGCGCGACGACTTCGTCATGCTCCGCTTTGCACTGCTGTGCGAACTGGTCGTAGATCGGCTTCCATTGTTCGACGGGAACTTGAAAAATCTTCCCTTCGTGCTGGAACAACACCATCGGCACGGCCGAAGGGGCTGCATCGCCATTAGGGCTTTGCGTCTCCGCGGGGATCACCGCAGGAGCCTGCGAGTAAGGCATCGCGAGTCGATTCTTCAAAAAATACTCGCGCGTCATGGCCTCCGGATTTCCGCCCAGCAAAATGTCGGTTCCGCGTCCGGCCATGTTGGTGGCTACGGTGACGGCGCCTTTGCGACCCGCCTGCGCCACGATGTTTGACTCGCGCTCGTGCTGCTTGGCATTGAGCACTTCGTGCGGAACTCCAGCACGCTTCAGGATTTCAGCGATGATTTCCGATTTCTCGATGGAGATGGTTCCGACCAGCACCGGTTGCCCGCGTTCATGATAATGCTTGATCCCGTGCGCGACGGTGTTGTCTTCCTGCAAAATGCCGCTGACCACCGCTTCAAACTTTTCTTTTTCGGTGCGATAAACCACGTCGGGATTCTCGATGCGGATTAGAGCCCGATTCGTCGGAATGACTACCACGTCCAGCTTGTAAATCTTGTCGAACTCGGAGGCTTCGGTTTCCGCAGTTCCGGTCATACCGGACAGTTTCTTATACATGCGGAAATAATTCTGGAAAGTGATGGTTGCGAGGGTCTGATTCTCGCGCTCGATTTTCACGCCTTCTTTGGCTTCCACTGCCTGGTGCAAGCCATCGGACCAACGCCGCCCTGGCATCTGGCGTCCTGTAAACTCGTCCACGATGATGACTTCACCGTCTTTGACCACGTAGTCCACGTCGCGTTTATAAAGCGTGTGCGCACGCAGGCCTTGATAGACGTGGTGAATCAATTCCATGTGCGCGGGGTCGTACATGTTGCCCAAGCCCAGCAGGCGTTCGCACTTGCTGACGCCTTCCTCGGTTAGCGTCGCCTGGCGATGTTTTTCGTCTAGCGTGTAATCAATTTCCTGAATCAGCTTCGGAATTATCTTATCGATCCGGTAGTACTTGTCGGTAGATTCTTCCGCCGGGCCGGAAATAATCAGCGGCGTACGCGCTTCGTCGATCAAAATCGAGTCCACTTCGTCGACGATGGCGAATTGATGACCACGCTGCACGCAGTGAGTCAGATCGTACTTCATGTTGTCGCGCAGATAGTCAAAACCGTATTCGTTGTTGGTGCCGTAGGTGATGTCGGCGCCATAGGCCGCGCGGCGCTGCGCATCGTCAAGATCGTTTACGATCACGCCAACGCTCATACCCAGGCCGCGATACAGTGGACTCATCCACTCCGCGTCGCGCCGCGCCAGATAATCGTTCACGGTAACGATGTGCACGCCGCGGCCGGCCAGCGCGTTCAACACCGCGGGAAGAGTCGCGACCAGCGTCTTCCCTTCTCCGGTTTTCATTTCCGCGATTTTTCCGTCGTGCAGAACCAATCCGCCGATCAATTGCACGTCGAAATGGCGCATGTTCAAGAAACGACGGCCAGCTTCGCGCGCCAGAGCAAATGCCGGCACAATAGCCGGCTCGAGCGCTGCCTGCAGAACGTCGCGATATCCGGGTTCGGAAGCGTCCGCGTCTTTCATGCGCGCCTGAACTTCGTCTTTCAGCTTCAGGAATTCCGCCTTCAGCTCGTCGTCCGACATCGCCTGAACTTCAGGCTCCCTGGCATTGATCGCCGCGACGATAGGCTGAAGCTTCTTGATGTCGCGCTCGTGCTTGGTTCCAATAAACTTTGCGACGACACCGTCGACTATTTTGGCTACGTCCATGAAAGTGTTTTGCCGGTTCCTTGCGAGCTAGATGACCTGCGGCAGGCAGACTGCGACGCCCGGCGCAAATCGCACAAACTACAATTGTAGCGGTTTCGTGGTGGACGCGCCAATCAAGAGATAAACCGGAGAATTGTGCGCAAAGACGCACCGTTATGTGGCGCACAAAGCGCTACTTCAATACCGCGATTCGGCCGCGGCGCCGCGCGCGGCTGGAAACGTTTGAAGCCTGCGGCAACCCACCCAGTTCAAGGAGAACCTTGCGCAGCCGCGCGCGGTCTTCCAGGTCCATATCCACAAACTCGAACGCCATCGCTTGGGGACGCGCACCGCGCACAATTGCCTGTGCCTTGATAGTTCGAACGCCTTGCGTCAGCTTCAGGGTGACCAGCGTGCCCGGCGCCAGGTGCCGTTCTCCGGCTCCGATCCCTCCGCCAAGGTTTAGCTCCGGGACACTGAGCCGGAAATTTTCGCGAAGGTTGGTGGTGGTCAAAGTCAGGTTTCGGCTCAATTTCAAGCGCGCGTAGCGGCGCTGGCGAATCACGGAACTACTTGTTTCCGGATCGATCGGCTCCAGTACCAGATCTTTTTTGTCGAATCCGGCCGCCGCGATTTTTCCCATGGCAACCATGGGGTCAATCCGCAAGAGAGCCTGCGCCGCAGCCACGCGCAGTTCCGACGGGTATTGCCAGCGCCAAACCTGCCGCGCCTCCAGAATGGTCTGCAACGCGGGATTCGCCGCCGACGCACGCAAACGCCCCAGCGCTTCGACCGCTTTCAGGCGAACGTAGCCTGAAATCCCGTCGCTCGAAGCAAGATCGAGCAGTTGCGGAATCGAATCGGGCGAACCGGTCATGCTGACTTCATCCAGTGCGAGGGGCTGGATCAGCACATCGAGCGAATCAAAAATTGCCATCAGCAGTTGTGCGCGCGTGTGTGGAGGAACCGACGATAATTGCCGGACGCAACGATCGTGCACCGATCTTGGCCATTGCGCCAGCCGCACCGGCAGGGTTCGCGCAACCGTCTCTGGTTCGAGCTGGCCAAGAAGCCCAAGCACGTCGGCAGCTTCGTTCGCCGGAGAAGCTTGCAGTATCTCGGCCAAGTGACGAATCGCATCGGCGCCCAGCCCCTTGACAATGTCGGCAAGAAGCTCGCAATCCTCGCGAAAACCGGAATGGCCAAATCGATTAGTAATGTAGTGCAGAGTGGCCTTGGGCATCAGCGCCAGAATGTCCAGAAGGCCGCCGGCAATTTCTCCGGAACGCAAACTTTCTTCCACAAACTCCGGAATGCGATCTTCAGCGCCGATCCTTGGCATCAGGCTCTGCGATGAGCCGGGCCGCTGCGCCTCAACGCTGTCGAGCGAAGCCAGCGCCTGCTGCATGGCCGGAAAACAACGTTTCGAAGCCGCTTCCTGGCTCAGACGCACGAACGCGGCGCTCACCAGGGTCTGCAGCTCGGGATCACGCTCCGCCGCCAGTTGATTGCCCACCCGACGAATGGATTCAATCAACGCGCTGCCGTCGCCGCTGCCGTAAAGTTCCGCCAGTTCGCTGAGACCGATTGCGGTGGTGCGGCGCGCGTCATCCGACTCCAAACCGATACACGACGCATACTTCATCAATATTTCATTGACCGTTTTCAATTCGCCGCGGCGCAACATGTCTTCCAGAAACGAACGGACCTTGCGCGGCGGAACGCACCAGGCCTCATCGGAAACCATCACTTCCTTTTTGTTTTCGTCCGGCACTTGCTCCCAGAATTCCTGGTCTAGCAATTCGGTGTAGGACTGCACCTGCAGTCCGGCATTGGCCATCTGCTCTTCTTGTGACGTCAAAATTTTTCGCAGCCCTTCGATTTCCGTGTTCATCCGGTCGAGCAACTGTTTCACCGCGTTGACGCGCAATTCGCCTTTTTCATAACTGTCCAGGGCAAAACGAATCGCAACATGCTCGGCAAGTTTCAACAGCATCGGCCGATCCGGTTTTTCGTTGGGCGCTTGAGCGGCAAGACCCGAAAGCGCCTGCTGCAGCGTGACTTGGCTACGCACCGGCATTGCTGACAGGCGCGATTGAAACGTGTTCGCGTCCATCGCGTTTGTGCCGTCTTTTCTGGAACGTCCCAGCTGCGCAAACAGCGTCAGCATCGAACGAACTTCTTCTTCCGCGACTGCAAACTGAGATGAGTTGATCTCATCGGTCGAATGCAACAGGGCCGAAGCGGTCAGCCATTTTCCCGGCGTCGCCGGCTGTCCCAGTGCCGCCGCCGCTCTCGATAATGCTGGAAATGGACTGCCGGGATTTTCCGCGACACCGGCACCGGAACTGCGTGAAGCATTCTGTCCGCCGCTAGGGCTCGAAGCCGGCGCAGAACCGGAACTCGCTCCGGAGCTCGGATCCCAGAGATTTCCTCCTGGAAGACCAGTCCCCCCGCCAGAACCTGTCCCACTTCCACCACCAGGAACTCCGCCGCCTCCGCCAAATCCCGGACCGCTCCCGCCGCCCGATCCGCTTGGACCACCGCGCGAACCCTCTGCCGCCAAAATCATCTGCAACAAACGGTTCGGGTCATCCAGAAAATCCTTAAATCTATCTCCCTGTGCACCAAGCACTTTTGCAGTCAGGTTGGCGGCAATCTTGGCCCCGGCGATGGAGGAGTCCTCCGCGATGTAGCGGATTTCGTTTACCCGGATTCCGCTTTCGCCGGCCAGCGCAGCCTTCAGTTGTTCGGCAAGCGACGCAGGCTTGGCGTTCCCGCTGGGAAATGCGCGAACAAAACGCGCGAAATGACTTTGCGAGAGACTGGGCGCGAAATGGATGCTGGCAATACCGGAAGAAGAGAGCAATTGTGCGAAACTGCGTTCCGCACCCGCGGCGCCGAGCGGAACCCCGTCCAACAAAATTTGCACACCCGATGCGCCCAACAACAGTCCCGATTCACCGCTCTCATCGAGAGCGGACCGCAATTCCTTCCAGGTCGTCTCAAATTGCGCAGCGGTGCGCACGTGGCCAAATTCGTACAGCCGCGCGAACTTAAGCAGAATGTTCAAGCTGCGCACAAACTGTCGCGCAGACGCTCGGGGATCAGCGCTCATCGAGTTCCCGGGTATGGTTTGTACTTACAAACCTCGCTCGAACTGGTTTGTACTCACAAACCCTAGCTGAAACAGACCGATGTGAAATCGGTCGGTATTTGTCAATTACTACAGTAGGATGGGCCAAAGCACATGACAAGCCTCGTGCTGTGTTTTGTAGCCATTTCACTAACAGAGACCATGCCGTAGGCCGCCATACACACCATCTGAATATGGAACAACTTGTTGCAGGTTGCCCGACTTGTCGCGCGAGCATACAATTGCGGTTGGAATGGGCGTTCGTAACGTGAACTTTGTTCGTAGGGCAGCACCAGCGGCCAGAGATGCCCAGTTCCACCGCTTTGAGAATTGAATGCTCTAACAATTCGGCCGCCATCGGAGAGTAGCGCATGACGGAGCAACCCAGCCAGCCGCCAAACGACCGCTTTAAAGCGGAGATGCCGCAAATCCCAGGTGTTTCGACGCCTACGGCCATCAAACCGGCGGGCACGGGAATCCCGTGGATGGTAATGGCTGGTTTGATTGCGGTGCTGATCGCGCTCATCGTCGGCGGAAAGGTTCTTTCAAAATCACGCCGGACTGAGGCTCCCCCCGCACCAGCGCCTCAGATAGATGTTCCGTCCCCAGCGCCAGACCTTACGCCTTCCCTGCCGGTGGCGACGGAGCAAGACCCCGCGGTCGCCGTCACTTCCGAACTTAAACCTTGGGGCACCAAGCAGTTTACCTTTCATAACCGGTTGACAGGAGAAAGTGTCCTCGCATTGCTCGTTCGCCTTCCAACCGGCTCGCCAAACCAAGCCTCCGGTTATTGGTCATTTGCAATGAAGGCCGCCTACGGCAACTGCCAGCTCGACTATATCGACGACCTACAAAAACTTAGGACTGAGTACGGCTACCAGCAGGCCAGACATCCCATGGTTGGCAACCCCTGCAGCCGTTCGGTCTACGATCCACTGAAGTACGCCGCTCTCCCTGGCAATGTCCTGGCACGCGGAGCCGTCGTGCAGGGCTCCGACCTCCGCCCGCCCCTGGGAATCGAAACCAAGGTCCTCGGCAAGCAAGTCCTCGTCGTTCGGATGGAATAATAGAGCTCGCGAAAGCGCTCATCGAGATGGCAGGGCGTATGCCGATTACGTTTTCCCTCCCGACGTTGCGCCGGCCCACTTGACCCACTCGGTCTCAAGAACCCGTTTGGGAGACTGCCAACACGAAGCTCTTGGTACGGTACTTATTGCTCCACAAAACTGGAAAGGCGCCCCAGACATCGAGGCGCCTTTCGGATTCTTGTCGCCGTATACCGGCGCCAGTGTTGGGTTAGAAGAACAGTTTCAACACCAGTTGCAGGTTGCGTGGGTTGCTTGAAAATACGTTCTGCGGCTTATCGAAGTTCCCGCTCGTCGGAATTAGCATGGTTCGCTCGGTACCAGTAAACCCTATCGACGCGATGTCATTCAGAAAGCCGCCGATATACTGGGCGTGATTCATCAGGTTGAAGGCTTGCACCTGGAATTCGGCCCTGAATCGCTCGGTGATGGTAATGCGTTTTGCGACCGTCAGGTCAACGTTGTTGATTGCGTTTAGCTGTAATAGGCTGCGTCCGGCATTACTCTGAGCACCAGGTCCGGCAAGAATAAATCGCGCGTTCGGATTATCGGCGAGATATGCGACAACATCTCCGCCGCTATTTGTGAGTGCCGTAGATCCGGATCCGACTCCGGACTGACCCGCAGGGTTAAAGAACGGTCGGTCCCCTGCCGAGTCGCCGTTCAGATTGGTGTCAACGCCGCTCTGCGGTGTGACCCACTGGCCGGTTTGATAAATATAAATGGGTGCGATTAGCCAATTGCCAACCACATTCTTCATCAACCAGTTGCCGTTCTTGAAGAACGGGACATCGTACAAGATCGCGAGTGAAAACCGGTTCCGGTGGTCAAGAATGGAATTGGAGCGATCCGCAGGAAGATTCAGCCAGTCCTGGGCACGACGTGGTGCCAGAACCGTGCTAAACACATCCGCAGTCGCATCGTCGATGGTCTTGCTGAAAGTATAAGACCCGACAAATTGCAGGCCATTGCTCACCTTCTTGGTGACCTGAGTTGCCAATCCGTTGTAGGTCGATGAGGCCCAAGGCTCAAACGCAACTACGTTGCTACCCGTGAAGTTTCCGGCCTCCCATGCAGGTACGAAGCTGTCGCCGTTGCCATAAGCGCCATTCTCAATACCAGCCAAGGTAAAGGGTAGCGCATCCAGCGCCGCCTGGGACGGTGCTTGTAAGTAGGTCGGCAAGAACACCGTGCTGTTTGTCTGGGGCTGGCGGTTTAGGCGGATCTGCGCCGGCAGGTGGATACCACGATCTCCTACGTAACGGACTTCGACCGTGTAATCGTGCCCGAACTGGTGCTGAACTCCCAATGTCCAGTCAATTGACTTTGGGCTCTTTTGATTCACTGGAACAAAGGCCGAGGTCGCTTGCGCGGCGGAGGCTTGATCCGGGAATGAGGTCGATGCGGAGTTCGGCAATCCACCACCGGTAAGGAATCCGTTAGCAAACCTCGGGTTCGCAGAGGTGCAGTCAAAGGTGCTGCCGCAATCGATCGTGGTGGAAAATTCTGGCGGCGTCGACAGAATTCCTAAATTGTCATATAGGATGTCATAGGCCATTCCAAAACCTGCGCGGATGGACGTTTTTCCGCTGCTCCCGGGTGAATACGCAAGCCCAATGCGTGGTGCCCAATTATTCTTGGCCGCCGTCGGCGACTTGAAATCGACGAGTCCAGGCACGCTGGCAATCGAGTTCGTACTTTGTAATTTCTGAGTGGCCGGAATTGTTGTATATTCATATCGTAAACCCAGATTGACAGTAAGATTCGGGCGCAGCCGCCAGTTGTCTTGTGCAAACCAATACCACGCCGTTTGATCGCCGTAATACTTCGCGTTGCCCGTAGAACGTTCAGCGAAGGTATCCGGAGAACCGTCCGTTAGGTACTGAAATAACGAACTATACTCATAGTCGCCGCGCGCGCGTTGAGTGAACTGTTGCGGCGAGATTACCTTGCGGGCCTCGAAACCGAATTTCAAACTATGCCGGCCCTTAGTCCAAGCAAGGGATTCTGAAGCCTGGTAGGTATTTTGAATGGTTTGCTGCGGCCCATTCGGGTCCGGCCCGAGATTCAGGAAGTTCAGATCATCGAAGGTAAGATTTGGAAACGAGTCCAATCCCGGAAAACTGAAATTCCCCACCGCGGTTATGTTGAAAAACCGGTTGAACCCGACGCGAAACTCGTTCTGCACGTTCGCGCTGAACTGATGATACTCGTTAATAGTAACCAGATAGAACTTAGACGGCGTCGTCTGGAAAAACACCGGTAGGGAGGCCGCCGTGTCTATGGCCCCTAGGTCGTTCCAGATGTAACGTGCACGGAGTTGATCCTTCGCAGAAATGTTCCAGTCGCCGCTGGTGACCAGGTTCTTGGTGTTCTGAAAAGACGGAATCGGGAATGTCAATGCTTGTGTCGTGACCGTCGTATTTCCGAATTGAATCGGTCCGCAACCGTTCGCCGGTGAGTCCGGTACCGTACCCACAGGAACAAATTTCGTGAAAATAGCCAAGTTTGTCTGGTTGAGTCCGGAAGTGCCTTGGATCGTCTGTAGCCCGGCTGCGTCAGGAGCGCACGCGGCTCCCGGCGCGCCTTGCTGGCCGAGGGGCTGGTATTCGAAGTTCACAAAGAAGAAGAGCTTGTTCTTAAGGATCGGACCACCGACTTGGCCACCAATCCTGTTGTCGTCAAACCGCGGAACGGTAGTAATTCCCTGATTCTTTTGTAGCGTGTCTAGAGCGAAATAGTTTCGGTTTTCATTGTAAAGATAAGCCATTCCGTGGAACGAATTGGTTCCGCTCTTTACCACCGTATTAAACTGGCCACCCGAGGAATGTCCAAATTCGGCCGCAAAGTTGTTCTGCAAAAGCGAAAATTCAGCAACCGCATCGTTCGGCACGGTAACCAACGGACCGGTCACGCTCTTGTCGTTGTTGTCCACACCTTCGATCGTAAAGTTGTTGTTGCGCGGGCGTTGACCGCCGACACTTGGCCCAGAACCAGCCCCTACTCCGCCGCTCGACGCCACTCCCGAACTCAACAGCGACAGGTTCAAAACGCCGCTACCCGCTGTGGCGGAGGGCAAATCGGCGAGTTGCTTCTCTTCAAACGTGCTCGTCAACTGCGACGTTGTGGTGTCCAACGTCGTCGCGGCTCCGGAAACCTCAATCTGCGTCGCGGCGCCCTTAATTTCAAGTGTGAGAGCCAATGTCGAGGTTTTGTTTAGCTCGATCCGAAAGCCGGCGTAAGTGGTAGTCGCAAAATTTGCAGCCGAAACCGAGATATTGTAATTGGCAACGGGCAGGTTGCTAAAGCGATACTCGCCAGCCTCATTTGACTCGGCAGTGTACTTAGCGCCTGTGTCCGCGTTGAGGGCTTCAATTCTTGCATGCGGTATGACCGCGCCCGACTTATCTAAAACCGTTCCAACCAAGTCGCCGCTGATGATCTGTGCGCTGACGTTGATACCCAAAGCTAGCACAGCTAGCAAAGTGATCAGACCCATCCATGTAAAGAGATTTCGAACGTGCTTTCTCACTATTTCCCCTCCTGAGTTTCCCCTGGAAACCACGAAAATTCCGAGTTGTAAATAGGAACTACGAGCAACCGCTGAGCCCCTATAGTGCAATCAGCTAGCCAAAATTATTATTGACAAACATTCCAGAAGATTGGCTTAACTTTTTATTTATGTATTACTTACCTAAACGTGATGGAGTGGACAGCTAAGTCTAATCGACTGTGCTGCTACAAACGATGGTACCACATATGAAAATATGGATTCTCAATGAAGTGTCCCCCCTTTTCCCTATCGGTTCCGACACTTTCCGGCGCTGGCATTTCGCGGGGCGCAGGCCCTAAAAGACAACGAAGGGTGAAAATGGCTAAGCGATAAGGCCAAGGAGTCCGGACGCTTCTCGCGCCCGAACTCAGTCTGCGGGACTCAGGGCAATCGCGCTTGAATCGCTTGACAGTAGCGACCCTCTCGACTCACTCTTCTCAACCTATGAATTTCTACGAGACATTTCGCGCGAATCGCCTCAACCGGCGGACACTGCTCCAGTCGACAACAGCTCTTGCCATGCTGGCACCCATTTCTTCGCTCGAGCAGGAGAAGAATGACCGGAACCTTCCACCAAGTTTCGCGGCGCTGAAATCCTTTGGTGCTCGGGTAAAGCCAATCTCTTCAGAGGAATACCAGGCGCGAATCGCCCGCGCGCAGCAACTCCTGGCCCAGCAAAATCCACCAATGGACGCGCTGTTTGTCGCACCCGGCACCTCGCTTTTCTACTTCACAGGCGTGCGTTGGTGGCCCAGCGAACGGCTGCTCGGGCTGTTGATCCCGCAAAAGGGAGAACCGCTCGTCGTTTGTCCCGCTTTTGAAGAGGCCCGCTTCCGCGAACAACTCCGCATCCAGGCCGAAATCCGTGTCTGGCAGGAAGATGACAGCCCGACCAGGCTGGCAGCATCGGCCTTGTCGGATCACGGCCTGCGCACCGGCCGGATCGGCGTCGAGGAAGCGGCGATGTTCACGTTTTACGACCACCTGCGGCAGGTCGCACCTGGTTTCGAGTTCGCTTTGGCCGATCCGGTCACCATCGCTTGTCGCGGCGTCAAGTCGGCCCACGAACAGGAATTGATGCGCCTGGCTTGCGAAGCGACCTGCGACGTCTATCGCGCTGTATTTGCTTCCCTAAAGGAAGGTATGTCGCAAAACGACGTTTCGGAGTTAGTCGAGGCCGGCTACGCAAAGATGGGTCTGCGCGGCGATGCCCTGGTGCTGTTTGGAGCCGCAGCCGCCCTCCCACACGGCACAGTTAAACCGCGAACCCTGCGCGAAGGCGACGTGGTGCTCATCGACGACGGCTGCAAAGTCGAGGGCTACTCCTCCGACGTCACGCGAACCGGAGTCTTCGGCAAGCCAACCGAAAAAATCCAGCGCACTTTTGAAATCGTCAGGCGAGCGCAAGACGCAGCCTTGGACGCCGCACGAAAAGGAAAACTCTCCGGAACCGTGGACGACGCCGCACGCGCGGTGATCACTTCAGCCGGCTACGGGCCCGACTACAGATTTTTCACGCACCGCCTGGGCCACGGTATCGGCCTTGACGGCCACGAACATCCTTACCTTGTGCGCGGCAGCAAAACCGACCTCATGCCAGGCATGACCTTTTCCAACGAGCCCGGCGTATACATCCCCGGCGAATTCGGAATTCGCTGCGAAGATCTGATGGTTGTCGCTGAAAACGGTCCAGCACAGCTCCTCACGCCACGGTTTCAGGTATCACTAGAAAAACCACTCGGCTGACCGTTTGACCTTCCGGCTAACTCGTGCCCGTCATTCCGAGCGAAGCGAGGAATTTCTCTTCCTCATCGATCCGAACGCCGTCTCGCCTTACACCAGCCCCGCGCAAAACTCCACCACCCGCTGTTCCGCCCAAAATCGTTCGCGTCCGCTTTCCTCGGAAATAAAGCCGCAATGCCCGCCGTGCTTCGGAGCTTTGAACACGATCGCCGGATTTTTTTCCACACCAGTCGCACGTGTCGCTTCGAACGGCACGAACGGATCGTCCTGCGCAGAAATCAGCAACATCGGCACGCGAATTTTGCCGATCACCCGCTTCGCTCCGGCCGCTTCGTAGTATTCCTGGGCATCGCGATAAGCAAAGTGCGGCGCGGTAATCGCATCATCAAATTGCCGCACTGTTCGAATCCGGCCAAAGCCATTCGGCGAATACTTTTGCGGAAATAGCTCAACTTTGCGCGCGTACCGCGACATCAGACCAGCCACAAAGTGCCTTTGATAAAAATAATTGTTGCGCCGTTCCAGTTCGTCAGCGCAAGCAGCAAGATTGATGGATGGGCAAACCGCGGCAACGCCACGCAGCGCTTTCGGAACCGACTCGCCAAATTCGCCGGCCATTTTTGTAACCAAATTCCCGCCCATCGAATATCCGGCGAAAAATATCCGCGAAAAACCGTCGCCCGAAGATAGTTCCTCAAACACCGCGCGATAATCGCTGCTCATCCCGGAGTTATAAAGCGTTGGCGTCAAAAGCTCCGTGCCGCCGCAGTTGCGTTGATTCAGCCGAATCACGTGAAATCCGCGCTGCCCGGCTTTTTCCGCGATCCCCAGCATGTAATTCGAAGCGCTCGAACCCTCCAACCCGTGAACCAGCACCAGGACAGGTGCATCGCGATCTTTGCCACTTTGCCAGTGACAATGTCCCAGAATTTTCGAATCCGAATCGACTTGAAAGCAACGCTCCTCTGCAGCCGCAAGGTCAAACCTCCGTCGCAGAAAGGCGGCGGCGATGGTCATCATGTGCCCGTTCTTAAGCAACCAGTGCGGTCGAAATGGTTTGTCCTCTGCCCAGCTCATCTTTCCAATCTAGGCGAGCCGGGCTGCCAGAACAAGTTCACGGCGAGGCACCGTTCGGCGCTGCTGTTAACATTCCTAGGCCAAGAAGCGTCTATTAGGTTGTAAAGGGTTTTTGGAATTGGCTGGGCAGACATGGCAATCACCGCACGAGCGCGTTTCTCGGCTTTGCATTGGTCATCAGTGAACACGGTTGTTGGAAAGGACGCCGGCGACGAGCTGTTGGTCCGGGCTGCGCAAGGCGGCGATCGCGCTGCTTTCGGTCAGCTTTACCAGCGCTACGTTCGGATGGTGCACGGAATCCTGCTGGCGAGAGTTCCCACCGCCGCCGCCGAAGATCTCGTTCACGATGTCTTCCTGCAGGCTCTGCGTAGCCTTGTGGCAATGCGAGAGGTTTCGCGTTTTGGTCCGTGGCTGGCCGCAATCGCGCGCAATCGAGCAACCGATTTCCACCGCCGCGTCAAACCAAACGACTCACTCGACGATCGGCCGGGAGCGTCCGGAGCCGTGGAAAATCCGCGACGCGAAATCGCCATCGAAGACAGCATCGCATTGCTCAATGCCGTGCGTGAATTGCCGGATGTCTATCGCGAAACGCTGGTCATGCGTTTTGTGGAAGGAATGACCGGCCCGGAAATTGCCGCTCACACCGGCCTCACACACGGTTCCGTGCGGGTAAATCTGCACCGCGGCATGCAGATGCTTCGCGAAAAATGGCAAGGCTTTGCGATTCCCGCGGAAGAGAAAAGCTCATGAGAAACGACTATTTATGGGACAGCTCGGTTGAGCCTGATCCTGAACTTCAGCGCATTGAAAAATCACTCGCGCGATTTCGCTATACTGGCGAAACGCCCGCATTTCCCGTCGCGGACTTCCTGCAATCGCAGGCAAAACCCTCACATTTGGCTTTTTTCACGGTTGGCTGGACTCCGCGATTCGCCTCCGCGACATTGCTCCTTGTCGCGTTGACTGCTTCAGTTTTGCTTTTGCGCTTCTCGCCTCTGCAAGTCTCGAACGCGCCAGCCTGGGATGTTGCCCGGCTTTCCGGCGCGCCGCGCGTTGGAGACTATTCTCTGGCAAGCGATTCCAGCAAAGCTCAACTGAGAGTCGGCCAGTTGATGATTACCGACAATTCCTCGCGCGCTTCTCTGAACGCCGCCGACGTCGGCGAAATCTACGTGGATCCCGGCTCGCGCGTCCGCCTGATTGAGTCCGGTTCGAATCATAGCCGGCTGGCTCTTGAACTCGGCACCATCCACGCGGCGATTTGGGCGCCTCCGGGGGGATTCGTTGTGGACACGCCTTCGGCCACGGCCGTGGATCTGGGCTGCGCATACACGCTACACGTGAACGACGACGGCTCCGGCACGCTGCGCACCACGCTGGGCTGGGTGGGCTTTCACAAAGACGGTCATGATTCGTTCATTCCCGCCGGCGCAATGTGCACGACACGTACGTCGCAAGGACCCGGCACACCGTATTTTGAAGACTCTTCCGACGACTTGCGCGGCGCATTGCACGCGTTTGATTTCGAATCCTTATCCGCCGCCGATCGCGAAAGAGCTTTGCGCACCGTTCTGGCGCAAGCTCGCCCTCGCGACGCCTTCACCTTGTGGCATTTGCTAACTCGCGTAAACGACGACGAGCGTCGGTTGGTGTACGACCGACTGGCATCGCTCGTTACGCCTCCGGCAACCGTAACCCGCCAAGGCACGCTCGCTCTCGATCCGCAAATGATGGACGCCTGGTGGAATGCCTTCGATCTCGGCGATATTTCCGTGTGGCGTTTCTGGGAGCAGAAACAGGCCCCGCCACTGCTTAAGAAAGCCGCCCGTTAACAGTTTCGTCCGCGCCCGCGTCTTGTGAGTTGTAAGCGCAGCCACGCGCAAGGAGGAAACAACATGCATCCCAAGTCGCTCCGCTCGATCCGTCCGACGCTCATCGCAATCGCAACATTTTTCGTTTTTGCAAACACCGCAGTCGCAGGGCCACCGCTGATTTGCCATGCCTTCGACATCGGCAACGCCACATCGCTCCCATGGATCAGCCATGACTGGAATCTCTCCGGCACGGAGAGTTACGACACGCATCGTTTGGCAAACGACACTCTTGCCATCCTGAATGCCAGCCAGGTTCCGCTGGTTCATATGGAAACGCTGCGCCGCGCCACGCTCTACGCGCGAAAGGATCCAGTCGCCGCAAAGCAACTTCTGCTGCAACTCGTTGCTCGCGCAAAAAGTGGTGAAGCTTCACCGAACCCCGACCCGTACGCGTCGTTCGACGCCGCCTATCTCACCGAAGCCTACAAACAATGGCTGGGTGAAAAAGGCGAAAATCCCGCCAACGGCCTTGACGGCCTGCCCTGGATAAAACGCTCCTTGCAACTGCGTCCCAACGATCCGCAGATGGCCTTCGCCGCCGCCCTAATCACCCTCCACGGCCCGGAATCCGAACATCGCGAGTACGCAGAGACAGCAACCGCGGGCGCAAAGAACGACGAGCTACTCAAGCGCAATCTGGCAACTCACTTTCTGGGAGCACAGAGTCCGACCATGGCGGAAATGATCCTCAACAACGATTCCGCCAAATCAGAAACAAAGGTAGCGCGGCAATGAACCGGCAATTTGCTCGTTGCTGCTTGTCACTTCCGTCCACGCCCGTCGCTCCACGCGTTCGGCGGGCGTGTATTTTCTTTGCGACCTTTTTTCTCTGTGCTTCTCTGACGGGGAACGCGCAGAAAGCAAATAGCGATCCCGGCCTGATCGCGCACGAATGGGGCACGTTCACTTCCATCGCGGGCGAAACCGGCCAGGCCGTCGAATGGCTTCCGCTAAACAGTCCCGGCGATTTGCCAGGCTTCGTCGAACATTTCCGCGGCACCGGTTTTAAAGTTGGTTTGGGCGGCACAATCCGCATGGAAACGCCGGTCCTTTATTTTTATTCCACGCACGACACTGTGGTGGATGTAAGCGTTTCTTTTTTCCACGGACTGATCACCGAGTGGTATCCGCGGGCGACGCACATCGAACCATCATCCTCGCTCAACAACGTCGTGCTCTTTCAACGACAATCGAGCGGAAGCATTTCTTGGAAATCAGTCAGCGTACAACCATCAGCGGACCTCGCATTTCCTCAGGAATCTCAATCCAACCACTACTACGCTGCACGCAACACGAATTCATCAGCGCTTCGCATTTCCACTAATAACGGTGATGAGAGCGAAAAATTTCTTTTTTATCGCGGTGTTTCTGTCGCTGCCGCGCCGCTCTCTGCGCTGGTGCTGCCCAACGGCCAAATCGAGGCAACGAACCAGAGTGCCGCCGAAATTCCGGAGCTAATCCTGTTCGAACGTCGCGGCGAAAGAATCGGCTTTCGCGAAGTCGACTCTCTCCGCGAAGGCGCGATCCTTGATCCACCGGTTCTGGGTGTCTCGCAGAATGCCTCGCTCGATTCCCTGCTTCACGATCTCGAGGCGTCTCTCGTTTCTGGCGGACTCTATCCCGAAGAAGCTCATGCCATGCTCGAATCCTGGCAGGATTCCTGGTTCGAAGAAGGCTCACGCCTGATTTATATCGTGCCGCGATCGTTCGTGGACAATATTCTGCCGCTAACGATCGAACCACAACCGGCCAAGGTCCACCGCGTCTTCGTCGGCCGCTTGGAACTCCTCACTAACGCAACGCAAAATGCTGTTGAAACCGCGGCCGCTGCTGGCGATAAAACGACACTGGCGAAATACGGCCGCTTTCTTGCACCGATGATCGAATCAATCCTTCGCAAAACTACTGACCCAGTGCGAACCGCTCAACTCAACGAGGCTTTGCGGCAAATCTACGTTTACTATGTCGCGCAAAACCAGCTGCGCTAGATGCACACGCTTAGGCGTGTCTCAACGTAACCAAGCTCTAAAAAAGTCAGGGCTAGTCGCTAGACTGTCCTCGAGAACGTTGGCTCGTGCGGGAGCCAGTTACCAGAGCAGCTTGAGTCCGAAGGAAATCCCGAATGCAAAAATTGGCCAGTTTGCGCCTGCCCTGGTAACAGCCTTTTTTCTTGACATCCACCTCCGAAAAATGCAGAGTTCTGTGCACATAAGGAAGCTTCATAGAAAGCTCCCGTTCCCGTTTATCTTAAAAATTAGGTCCTTCATGGCGTTAGTGACATCGCATCTACGCGCCCCAGCCCGCAGAGCCATCGAGCCCTAACTCAGCAAGGAGTCGATGAACATGCAAAGGCAAATATGCGTCTTCTCCGTATTGGCCGCGTTGTGCCTAGGCAGCCCGCCGCTGCACGCCCAACAGGTATTCTCGTTCTCTGATTTTAGCTCAACGGCTGGATTACAACGCAACGGCAGTACCGGCGTGGCTAACAACGGCACTTCGCAGGTGTTGCGCCTAACCCCGGCGTCGCTGGATCAGGTCGGTAGTGTGTGGTACGCGACTCCCTTACCACTCTCTAAGGGATTCTCGACGACCTTTAAATTTCAAATAAGCGGGACGACCAGTTTCAACGGCGATGGCTTCGCGTTTGTGATTCAAAATGGCGGTTTTTGCAATGGGACGAGCGGGGCCATGGCAGTGGCGCCAACAAATGTCCAATTAACAGCGGGCTGCACCATATCGGGCGAGGGCGGAAGCATAGGTTATGCCGGGCTCACGCGTAGCGTGGCTTTCGAATTTGATACTTTTCAGAACGGCAGTCCAGGCGTCCCCTACGGGGACCTGAGTAATGACGAATTGGGAATTCAAAGCTGTGGGGCCAGTGCAAACACGCCGGACCATACGAGTGCGTGTAATTTTGGTCAGGTGGACTTGTCCCAAGTTTCCCCTGCAATCCAGATTGCGGACGGGAACGTGCATACCGCGACGATTTTATACGTTCCGCCGACTCCGGGATGCGAAGTCGAATGCACGAAGAATCTTTTCATCACCATCGATGGCCAGCTGGTCCTGTCGACTTTTTTCGATGTGGGCACCTTGGGCTTGGACCCAGGTGACCCCGCGTTCGTCGGCTTCACGGCGGCGACGGGAGCTGCGGGTGGTGGCAACGACAACCATGACATCCTGAGCTGGATTTATAATTCGGCACAGACCAAGACAATGGGAGGGCCGGGCACGACGACCACATTCACATTTGACACCGACACCTACAAAATCACCGGACTGGACAATGCCGGCGGCGAGCAAGTGACGGTTGATGCGTTTCTGACACCCGCAAGCGCCTTTCCTACTGGACCAGGAACCGGATTACCTGGCTTCACGAACGAGACCTGCGTTCCCTACGGCGATTACAGCGCCGCCTTGCACGTGGACACATGCGTCGAATTCCAAGTGGAATGCCAGGTCTCGGCCGTGGATACTACCCCGTGCAACTTCGACTACGAGCTGGCCACAGGCTACGATCTGCCCGGCGACCTTCCGGCGATCGGTGGTCCAGATTTCCTGGTCGCGCACGGTGTGAATTGCCCGCTAACGAGCAATACCCTCGGGATCATGAGCATCTTCGAGGATTATGAGGTAAGCATTAAGGACCCCACTACAGTCGGCAAGAGCCGAGGCCCAAGTTGCTTTGTGGCCACGTATAGGCCAAGCGCGGCGCCTATTACTACGGGTGTGGGATTTGTGGGATGGGAATCGCCCGTGGTTAACAATGCGGTGAACCAGATTAAGGCCGGCTCAACGCGACCGTTGTCATTTTTCTTTTACAACAGCGACGGCAGTCCGAACGTAAACTTGGCTTATTGCAACACGCCCAGTACCACGCCGGGACTTTGCGCCGACACCGGCCTGGCTGGCTCGCCCGCTACGCCGTGGATAAACATTTTCCCCGTTGGCATCGCTTGCCAGGGCGGTGCTCCTCTTAATACAGGAACGGAAACCAGCATATCGACCACCGGTGGTTCAGGATTCCAGAACAATGGAAATGGCGCTTACCAGGCCAACTGGAAGACTTTGAAAAATTGGGCAGGGTCTTGTGCCAACGTTCGGGTGACCTACTCTACCGGAGGCGCCGCGAACGTGGTGCTGTTCCCCACAAACTTTGGTTTCCAATTCAACTGATTCGTAACACGATCAGTGCCCGAAGGTGCAGGCTACGGCCTGCACCTTCGCTTTGCCGCACATCAAAATTCGAAGCTACGTTGAATCGCGGACGAGAGGGGCCGAAAGAGTTTCTGAAAGACTACACCGAAGTTCTGCTGGCGGATGCCTATGGAGGCTACAACGGAGTGGTAGCCGGCAACGCCATCACGCGTGCCGGATGTTGGTCGCACGCGCGGCGGAAGTTCGTGGAGGCGGAGTAAACGGCGTCGGAGATCGCTCGCCAGGCCGTGCATTTGATCGGCCAGCTGTTTGCGGTGGAAAAACAGGCCAAGGATGTGTCCGTGGTCGAGAGACTAGCGTTGCGGCAGACGCAGTCGGTGCCGGTGCTGGTCGAACTGCGACGCAAGTTGCTGACCTGGAAAGAACAGTTGCTGCCGAAGCATCCCATGGCGGAAGCGGTGAACTACGCTCAGCCAATGGGAGGAACTGACGGTGTTCACCAGCGACGGCTCGGTGCCTATCGACAACAATGCGAGTGAACGGGAGATGAAGCGTGTGGTTCTGAACCGCAAGAACTCGCTGTTCGTCGGAAACCCGCGGCGGGCGGACCGCAGCGATCCTGGCCAGATTGACCAGCAGCTGCCGCCGGCACGGGATGGATCCGCAACTCTACTCCATGCAACTGCTGATGAATCTTCCCTCGTGACCGGCAAACGACATCGACGCCTGGCTCCCCGATCGCTGGAAAAAAGCTCACGCTGCCAGGTGCGAGGCTTTGGAAATACCTCCTCTCGATTCCTGAAAACTGATTAAGAGGATCGTTCAGGGTGCTTACTAGCGATAGATTTCCTTGCGATGGCCGACGCGAAGGACAAGAACGATCA
>Ga0210406_10001434_pt1 | contig 29082 bp, 22 predicted proteins | sample IncBWC30MmetaG_FD_155454 | JGI IMG/M metagenome (GOLD analysis project Ga0210406, IMG submission 155454) | Forest soil microbial communities from Barre Woods Harvard Forest LTER site, Petersham, Massachusetts, United States - Inc-BW-C-30-M | ecosystem: Environmental > Terrestrial > Soil >... | reverse complement strand
CGCCAAATCCCGTCGGGCCGCATCGCGCGACTGGCGCGCCTCTTTCAGGCCGACGCCGGGGTAGACGCCGATCGCCAGCGCCTTTTGTGCGCCGTCAAATCGGTACGCCAGTCGCCAGCGCTTCGCGCCGTCTGGCGTGATCCACAATTGCAAGCCGCCGCCGTCCGAGAGTTTGATGATTTTCGGGCCGGGCTTCGCCTGCTTGAGGGCCAAATCGTTCAATCGCATGTTGGTATCCGATCCGTTGGCGTCCGCGGCATACCAACGAATATACCAACCCTCTGGTTGGATGCAAGCGAACGCCTCCGGACGGCCGCGGACGGCCATACTAGCCTAAGGCATTGATATTTACCACTGTTTTGGACGGATTGAGACGTTCTCGAACGTCAATTTGGTGCCCAGGAAAGGACTCGAACCTTCACGGCTTGCACCGCTGGTACCTGAAACCAGTGCGTCTACCAATTCCGCCACCTGGGCATGGGCCGCTTCTTAAGAGGGCAAGCGGGCAGCTGTCAACGGCGCACCCCGCTTCTGGCCGCCCGCATGGCAATGGCCTCGCCGTGGCGCTAAACTCCACTCAATCAGCGTTAGGCGCCGATGATCGCGCATCCAAAGGACTCTCGATGACCAGCGCCGCCCGCCTTTCGCTGCACGTGCCCGAGCCGACCGTACGCCCCGGCGGCAGCCCGGATTTCAGCCATGTCGGCATCGCCGAAGCGGGTGAGGTTCCGCGTCCGCCGATCGACGTCAGCCCGTCCGACATCCGTAATTTCGCCTATACGATGATCCGCGCGCTTGACGATAATTGCGAGGCGATCGGGGAGTGGGCGGGGTCGCTCAACGCCGACGATCTGCGCAAGGGTCTGCGCGACATGATGCTGACCCGGGCCTTCGACGCGCGCATGCTCTTGTCGCAGCGCCAGGGCAAGACGTCGTTCTACATCACCTGTCTCGGCGAGGAGGCGATCGCGACCGCACATCGCAAGGCCCTCGCGGAGGGCGACATGTGCTTTCCGACCTACCGCCAACAGGGCCTGCTGATCGCCTTGGGTTGGCCGATCGTCGACATGATGTGTGAGATCTTCTCCAACGAGAAAGATCACCTCAACGGTCGCCAGCTTCCAGGGCTCTATTCATTCAAGAAGGCTGGATTTTTCACCGTCTCCGGCAACCTTGGCACGCAATATCCGCAAGCGGTCGGTTGGGCGATGGCGTCGGCTATTTCGGGTGATACGCGCATCGCTTCAGGCTGGATCGGCGAAGGATCGACAGCGGAGAGCGATTTCCATGCGGCGCTGGTGTTCGCCTCCGTCTACCGGCCGCCGGTCATTCTCAACGTCGTCAACAATCAGTGGGCGATCTCGTCCTATCAGGGCATCGCTGGGGGCGAGAGCGCCAGATTCGCCGCTCGCGCGCACGGCTTCGGCATCCCCTCCCTGCGCGTCGACGGCAACGACTACCTTGCGGTCCATGCGGTCTCTCTCTGGGCGGCCGAGCGAGCGCGCGCCAATCTGGGCCCGACGCTGATTGAATGGGTGACCTACCGCGCCGGCGCCCACTCGACCTCCGACGATCCGTCGAAATATCGCCCCAAGGACGAAGGGTCTGCCTGGCCGTTGGGCGATCCGGTCGAGCGGCTTAAGGTCCATCTCATTCGTATCGGCGCCTGGAGCGAGGAGCGACACCGACAGATGCAGGCGGAGGTCGACGCCGAGATCCTCGACGCCGCCAAGGAAGCCGAAAGCCACGGCACGCTGCACGACGGCCCGAAGCCGAGCGCGGCGACCATGTTCGAGCAGGTCTATAAGGAGATGCCGCGCCATCTGCGCGAGCAGCGCCAGCAGCTCGGGGTATGAGGATGGATTGCCGGAGATTCGCGTCCCTTCTCCCTTTGGGAGAAGGTGGCTGGCGAAGCCAGCCGGATGAGGGCCGAAGGCACAGGCCATTCTTCGCGCGCGGAACCCTCACCCCCAGCCCCTCTCCCGTAGGAGAGGGGAGCCGATCGCGCGGAGTTTAGCGCGATGCCTCGCATGTCGATGGTCGAGGCGATCCGCGACGCGATGGATTGCAAGATGGCCGAGGACGAGCGCGTGGTCGTGTTCGGCGAGGACGTCGGCTATTTCGGCGGCGTCTTTCGCTGCACCGACGGACTGCAGCGCAAATATGGCAAGTCGCGTTGCTTCGATGCGCCGATCAACGAATCCGGAATCGTCGGTGTGGCGATCGGCATGGGCGCGTATGGGCTTCGGGCGGTCGCCGAGATTCAGTTCGCCGATTATGTCTATCCTGGCTACGACCAGATCGTGTCCGAAGCGGCGCGGCTCCGCTACCGCTCGGGCGGCGAATTCTTCGCCCCGATCGTGATCCGCATGCCATGCGGCGGCGGCATTTATGGCGGGCAGACGCATAGCCAGAGTCCCGAGGCTTTGTTCACGCATGTGTCCGGCTTGAAGACCGTCATCCCTTCCAACCCCTACGACGCCAAAGGTCTCCTGATCGCCTCGATCGAGGACGACGATCCCGTCATCTTTCTTGAGCCGAAACGGCTCTACAATGGCCCCTTCAGCGGCCACCCAGAGCAGCCGACCGTGCCCTGGGCCAAGCACCCGTTAAGCGAAGTGCCGGAGGGACGTTATGTCGTGCCGCTCGGCAAGGCGGCCGTCAGGCGCGAAGGGAAGGGCGTCACGGTTCTCTGCTACGGCACGATGACCCATGTCGCCGAGGCGGCGGCGGAGGAGACCGGGGTCGATGCTGAGATCATCGATCTGCGCACGCTGCTGCCGCTCGATGTGGAGGCGATCCAGTCCTCGGTCGAGAAGACCGGCCGCTGCGTGATCGTGCATGAGGCGACGCTGACTTCGGGCTTTGGCGCCGAGCTCGCTGCGCAGGTGACGGAGCGCTGCTTCTATGCGCTCGAGGCGCCGGTCCAGCGTATCGCCGGCTGGGATACGCCCTATCCGCACGCGGAGGAGTGGGACTATTTCCCTGGTCCTGCGCGAGTCGGGCGCGCGCTCGTCAAGGCTATGGAGGCCTGAGGTGGGCATACGCTCGATCAAGATGCCAGACGTCGGCGAAGGGGTGGCGGAAGCCGAGATCGTCGAATGGGCGGTCAAGGTCGGCGATCTCGTCAGGGAGGATCAGGTCGTCGCCGCCGTCATGACCGACAAGGCGACCGTCGACATTCCAACGCCCGTAGCGGGCAGCGTGCTCGCGCTCGGCGGCGCCGTGGGGGACGTGCTGGCTGTCGGCTCTGAGCTCATTCGCATTGATGCGCCTGGCATGCCGGATTCGCTTCTTCCGGCGGCGTCGAAATCGCGGACGCAGCAGCAGGAGCCATCGCCTCCGCCGAGCGCCAAACCGGAGCCAGCGCCAGCGTCGCGCGTGGCGGCAGTCGAGCCGCCTCCACGTGCGCCTGAGCCGCAGAGGGCCACGCCGCGCCACCTTGAGACGCACGCGGGCGCGCCGCGCGCACTTGGCGAGAAGCCGCTCGCGGCGCCCGCATTGCGTCTGAAAGCGCGCGAGGCCGGCGTCGATCTCAGATTCGTGCACGGCTCGGGCCCTGCGGGACGCATCACTCACGAGGACCTCGACGCTTATATTTCTCGCCCGCCGGTGCCGTCGAAACGATCAGGCCGGGCGCCCAATGAAGCGGTCGAGACGATCAAGGTCGTCGGCATGCGCCGACGCATTGCCGAGAACACGGCGGAGTCAGCGCGCCGCGTCGCGCACTTCTCGTATGTCGAGGAAGTCGACGTCACGGCGCTCGAGGAGCTACGCGCGTCACTCAACGACCGCGCCAGTGAAGAGCGACCGAAGCTGACCCTCCTGCCGTTCCTCATTCTTGGGATCGTCAAGGCGGTCGTCGAGTTCCCGCAAATCAACGCTCATTACGATGACGAAAACAACGTCATCACGCGCTTCGGCGCCGTCCACTTGGGTGTGGCGACGCAAACGCCGAACGGCCTGATGGTGCCGGTCGTCCGCCACGCCGAGACCCTCGGCTTGCACGAATGCGCGCGCGAAATGCGGCGGGTGAGCGAGGCGGCGCGCCATGGGGGCGCATCGCGCGAGGAGCTTTCCGGCTCGACGATCACGCTGACCTCGCTCGGCGCGCTGGGCGGAATCGCTTCGACGCCGATCATCAATCGGCCGGAAGTGACGATCGTCGGCGTCAACAAGATCGTCGTCAGGCCTGTCTGGCGCGACGGCGGCTTTGTTCCGCGAAAAGTCATGAACCTGTCGTCATCGTTCGATCATCGCGTGGTCGACGGCTATGACGCCGCGACGTTCATCCGGCGTCTGCGGACCTTGATCGAGACGCCGGCGACGCTGTTCATCGAGGATTGACCCGTGGAAAGTGTCATACCCGCGGAACCGGGTATCCAGCAGCGCCGCTTGCGGAGCTGTCTCCGGAGGCCGGGCCTGGACCCCCGCGTTCGCGGGGGTGACAACGCGCGGACTCGCGAGGCGGCAGAGACAAAATGAACGAGCTTCGCTGCAAGGTTCTCGTCATCGGCGGCGGCCCGGGCGGCTATGTCGCCGCGATTCGCGCCGGCCAGCTCGGGCTCGACACGATCCTCGTTGAAGCCGGCCGGCTAGGCGGAGCATGCCTCAACGTCGGCTGCGTTCCTTCGAAAGCGCTGATCCACGCCGCCGGCGCAGCGCATGGCCTGCGCGAGCCCCGCGCGCTCGGCGCCATCGGGCTCTCGATTGGGCCGCCGAAACTCGATTTCGCCCGCACGATCGCCTGGAAGGATTCGATCGTCACGCGCCTCACCAACGGCGTCGGCGTTCTTCTGAAGAAGGCTAAGGTGCGGACGCTTCTCGGGACGGCGACGATCGTCGATGGCAAGACGGCGACGGTCAGCGCCGATACTGGCGACACCCGCATCGTCGCCGAGCATCTTGTTCTTGCGACCGGCTCGGAGCCGGTGGAATTGCCCACGCTCAAGTTCGGTGGCGACATTCTGTCTTCGACCGATGCGCTTGCGCTGACTGAGGTTCCGCAATCGTTTGCGGTGGTCGGCGCGGGCTATATCGGGATGGAGCTCGGGATCGCTTTCGCCAAGCTCGGCGCCAAGGTGACGATCGTCGAGGCGCTGCCCAAGATCCTGCCGCTCTACGACGCGGAGCTGACGCAGCCGGTCGTGCGTCGCCTCGCTGATCTTGGCGTCGAGACGCTGGTCGGCGCGCGGGCGCTGGGGTTCGCCAGCGGCGCGCTCAAGGTCGCGGCCGCGGATGTCATGGAGCGCGAAATCGCCGCCGACAAGGTGCTGGTAGCGGTCGGCCGGCGCCCCCGCGTGAACGGCTTTGGGTTGGAGACCCTCGATCTGACCATGAGCGGCGCGTTCGTCCGCATCGACGCGTCCTGCGCGACCTCGATGCGCAACGTCTGGGCGATCGGCGACGCGACTGGCGAGCCGATGCTCGCCCATCGCGCGATGGCGCAAGGCGAAATGGTCGCCGAGGTCATCGCCGGCCGGAAGCGGGCCTTCGACCATGTCGCCATTCCCGCGATTTGCTTCACCGATCCCGAGATCGTGGCGGTGGGGCTCTCGCCCGACGGCGCGAAGGCCGCGCATGGCGAGATTCGCGTCGGCCATTTTCCGTTCCGCGCCAATGGCCGCGCCATGACGCTCCAGGACGACGAAGGCTTCGTGCGCGTCATCGCGCGCGCCGACAACCATGTCATGCTCGGAATCCACGCCGTCGGCGCCGGGGTCTCCGAGCTCTCGGCCGCCTTTTCGCTGGCGCTGGAAATGGGCGCGCGGCTCGAAGACATCGCGCTCACCATCCACGCCCACCCGACGATGAGCGAGGCCTTCCACGAGTCGGCGCTCGCAGTGCTGGGCCATCCACTGCATATTTGACAGAGCGCCTCTGGTTGACACCCGCCCGCTTGGTGCTAAACACCGCGCTCCCGACTTTCAGGGAGCCTCCAATGGCGTCGCAACCGATTTTCTGCTTGGGCTGCTGGCAGAATATGAAGCTGCCCATCGCTTTGCGCACCATCGCCGCAGTGCCGTACCGCGCGGTCGGCATTCGCCAAAGCCGCATGAACCCCAACACCTGCACGATCTGCGAGACGATGTTCGAGCGGGTCATGAAGGCGCGGCAGATCGAGATCGACGCGACTATCCTTTTCGCCGATCTCAGAGGCTACACGAGCCTCTCGCAGTCGCAGTCGAGCAGCGCGATCGCGAGGCTTCTCGACGCCTTCTACGACGTCTGCGGGGAGGCGATCTGGGAGCAAGACGGCATCATCAATAAGACGATGGGCGACGCCGTCCTGGCTGTGTTCAATTTCCCGATCAAGCATCAGGATCATGCCGCCCATGCAGTCGCCGCCGCGCGCAAGATCCAGGAGCTTTGGCGCGAGCGGCGGGAGGAGCTCTCGCACGCCTTCGGCGCGGAGGCAGCAACGATCGGCGTCGGAATTGGCCTCGACACCGGCAGGGTCAATTTTGGCGAGTTTGGCCGCACGCATCAGGACTTGACCGCGATTGGAACGGTGGTGAACGTCGCCTCCCGCGCGCAGAGCGCGGCGGCGGCCGGCCAAATTCTCATGACCGCAGCCGTGCGCGAGAAGGCGGCGGCCATGTTGCCGGAGAGCGCCGGGCGGGAATATCAGCTGAAGGGAATCGACGCGCCCGCGAAGCTCTGGGCCGCCTGAACCCTTTGGCGGCGAACAGCTTTCGTCGCGCCCGCCCGACCGGCGCCAACCTCTCAGGAGCGCTTGAGTCATGCGGCAGATTTGGATTTCGAAGGCCGGGCCTCCAGAGACGCTCGTTCTGAGGGAGGCTCCCGATCCCGAGCCTCGCGCGGGTCAAGCGCGCATTCGCGTTGAAGCAAGCGGGGTGAATTTCGCCGACGTGATGGGCCGGATGGGCCTCTACCCGGACCTGCCGCGAATTCCGGTGGTGCCCGGCTACGAGGTCGCCGGGCGGGTGGACGCTGTCGGCGAGGGCGTCGATCGCGCATGGATCGGACGCGACGTGTTCGCGCTGACCCGATTTGGCGGCTATGCCGATGTCGTATGCGCGCCCACTGGCTGGATCTTCCCCCGACCCGAAGGCATGTCCGCCGAGGAAGGCGCGGCGATTCCGGTCAACTATCTCACCGCTTGGCAACTGATTGTCGTCATGGGCGCGCTCAAGGCCGGCGAGACGATGCTGGTCCATTCTGCAGGTGGTGGCGTGGGCGTGGCCGCGATCCAGATCGCCAAGCACCTCGGCGCCAAGGTCATAGGGACGGCGTCCGCCGCCAAGCACCAAGAATTGCGTGCGCTTGGCGTCGACCATCTGATCGACTATCGGACCGAGGATTTCGAAAAGCGGGCGCGCGAGATCACCCAGGGACGAGGCGTCGAACTCATCCTCGACGCGGTGGGTGGCGAGTCGCTCAAGAAAGGCTATCGGCTGTTGGCGCCCACGGGCCGGCTTGGAATTTTCGGCGCTTCGTCGGCGGCCACGAACAAGACTGGGGGCATGCTCGGCATGGTGTCGATGCTCGCCGGCACCCCTTGGCTCCAGTTCAATCCGCTCTCCTTGATGAACGCGAACAAAGGCGTCTTCGGCGTCAACCTGGGGCATATGTGGGACGAAGGTGATCGCATCGCTGGCTGGATGGATCAGCTCATACGGCTTTGGGAGGAACGCGCTATCAAGCCTCGGATCGCGCGGGCTTTCAGCTTTAGCGAGGCCGCAGCCGCGCATCATTTTATCCAAGACCGCAGCAACATCGGAAAAGTGCTGCTCACGCCGTAGGGTCCCGACATCGGTTGGTTGACGCCGTTCAAGGAATTCGAATGTCCGCGTCTCCCTTCCCATCGATCCGTTGATTGGTTAGGCGTCATGCTGAAATATTAAGGGAACCCGCGCCCATGACCTACGCCAACATCCTTGTCGAAACGCACGGCGCAGTCGGCCTCATCAGGCTCAACCGGCCGCAAGCCTTGAACGCGCTGTCGGCGGCCTTGATGGAGGACCTCAACGCTGCGCTCGAGGTCTTCGAGACCGACCCGGCTATCGGCGCGATTGTTCTGACCGGGTCCGAAAAGGCGTTCGCCGCCGGCGCCGACATCAAGGAGATGCAGGACAAGACGTTCGCCGAGGCGTTCGTCGGCGACTTCATCTCCCGCTGGGAGAATGTGGCGAAGGCGCGCAAGCCGATCATCGCCGCGGTCGCCGGTTTCGCGCTCGGCGGGGGATGCGAGATCGCGATGATGTGCGATTTCATTCTCGCCGCCGACACCGCCAAATTCGGCCAGCCTGAGATCAAGCTCGGCGTCATCCCGGGCGCCGGGGGAACCCAGCGCCTGACCCGCGCGGTTGGCAAATCGAAGGCGATGGAGATGATCCTGACCGGGCGGATGATGGACGCCGCCGAGGCCGAGCGCTCGGGCCTCGTTTCCCGCGTCGTGCCCGCCGCATCGCTGATCGAGGAGGCGCTCAAGGTCGCCGCGTCAATCGCTGCTTTGTCGAGGCCGGCGGTCTATGCCGCCAAGGAGGCCGTCAATCGCGCCTACGAGACGACGCTCGCCGAAGGGGTGCGGTTCGAGCGGCGCATCTTCCACTCGTTGTTCGCGACCGAGGACCAGAAGGAAGGCATGCGCGCCTTCGCCGAGAAGCGAACGGCCGACTTTAAGAACCGATAGCGGCTCACCCGGCGGTCCACCCGCCATCGATCGATAGATTGGCGCCGGTGATCTGCGCCGCTGCGTCCGAGGAAAGAAAAACAGCAAGTGCGGCGACCTGATCGACGCTGACGAATTGCTTGGTCGGCTGGGCGGCGAGCATCACATCGTTGATCACCTGCTCGCGCGTCATGTTGCGCGCTTTCATCGTGTCGGGGATCTGGCGCTCGACCAGCGGCGTCGAGACATAGCCGGGCGAAATGCAATTTGCCGTGATTCCAGAAGTCGCGAGCTCAAGCGCAACGGTCTTGGTCAGCCCGGCTAGGCCGTGCTTCGCCGCCACATAGGCGCCCTTGAACGGCGAGGCGACGAGCGAATGGGCCGAGGCGGTGCTGATGATGCGGCCCCATTTTTGCGCTTTCATGCCCGGAATCGCGGCGCGCATCGCGTGGAAGGGCGCCGTGAGGTTGATGGCGATGATGGCGTCCCACTTTTCCGGCGGAAAGTCCTCAACCGGCGAGACATGCTGAATGCCGGCGTTGTTGACGAGAATATCGAGCGAACCCATCTTGCTCTGGGCGTCGGCGATCATGGCCGCGATCTCCGGCCCCTTCGCCATGTCGGCCGCGTTGTAGAAAGCCTTGACGCCGAATTCTTTCTCTATTTGGACCCGCTCGGCCTCAATCCCCGCCTTGTCGCCAAACCCGTTGATGACGACGTCCGCGCCTTCCTTGGCGAGGGCGCGGGCGATCGCCAAGCCAATGCCGCTCGTCGAGCCGGTGACAAGGGCGTGACGTTTGGCGAGCGACATTCGCGTTTCTCCTCATCGGACCCGCGCGGCGAGACCGACCGCGCAGAGCGGTCATATTGCATTGCAGTGAAGCTTTCGAGGGATTCATTGCACTGCAAACGTCTCGGATGACAAATTCGCGCCGAGAGCTTAGAAGCCTGCGGGGATTCATTCGGTCGGAGCTCGGCCGGAAAGGGTATGACGGTAATGAGCCTTGCGATGTCGGAAACGCCTTGCGGGCCGCTCTCCCGCCACGCGACCGTCGGGGTTCGGGTCGGCGACGGCGACGCGGCGGTGACCGTTGGCGGCGGCGCGCCGATCGTCGTTCAGTCGATGACCAACACCGACACCGCCGACATCGACGCGACCACGCGCCAGATCGCGGCGCTCGCGCGGGCAGGCTCGGAGCTGGTGCGCTTGACAGTGGATCGCGAGGTGGCCGCTGCGGCCGTGCCTCACATCCGCGACCGCCTGCGCGCCAGAGGGATCACGGCGCCGCTGATCGGCGACTTCCACTACATCGGCCACAAGCTGCTCGCCGAACATCCGGCTTGCGCCGAAGCGCTCGACAAATATCGTATCAATCCCGGCAATGTCGGCTTCAAGAACAAGCGCGACCTGCAATTCGGCAAGATCATCGAGATTGCGATCCGCAACGGCAAGACGGTGCGCATCGGCGCCAACTGGGGTTCGCTCGATCAGGAACTCCTGACGACCCTCATGGACGAGAACGCGGCGAGCGCGAAGCCCCTCGAGGCCAGTGCAGTCACGCGCGAGGCGATGGTGAGGTCGGCGCTTCTGTCGGCGGCGCGGGCCGAAGAAATAGGGCTCAAGCGCGAGCGCATCATCCTCTCTGCGAAGGTTTCTTCGGTTCAGGATCTCATCACTGTCTATCGCATGCTTGGGCAACGCTCCGATTATGCGCTGCATCTCGGCCTAACGGAAGCCGGCATGGGCTCGAAGGGCATTGTCGCCTCTTCCGCTGCGCTTGGCATATTGCTGCAGCAAGGGCTTGGCGACACGATCCGCATTTCGCTGACCCCCGAACCGGGCGGCGATCGGACGCAAGAGGTCAAGGTCGCGCAGGAATTGCTGCAGACCATGGGTTTCCGCAGTTTCGCCCCGCAGGTGGCGGCCTGTCCCGGCTGCGGGCGCACGACCTCGACCGTGTTCCAGGAACTCGCGCGCGATATCGAGACCTATCTCGCGAAGTCGATGCCAGAATGGCGCGCGGTCTATCCGGGCGTCGAGCGGCTGAACGTCGCGGTGATGGGCTGCATCGTGAACGGCCCCGGCGAGAGCAAGCACGCCAACATCGGCATCTCGCTGCCTGGAACCGGCGAAGCGCCGGCCGCGCCGGTGTTCGTCGACGGAGTGAAGACCGTCACGCTTCGCGGGCCGCGCATCGCTGAGGACTTCAAGGCGCTGGTCAACGACTATATCGAGAAGCGGTACGGGGCGAACCGGCAGGCGGCGGAATAAAGGGGCGAGAGCCATGAGTCGACCGCCTCTGCCACCCTATAATCAGGAAACCGCGGCGCAGAAGGCGCGCATGGCGGAGGACGCCTGGAACACCCGCGACCCGGCCCGCGTCGCGCTCGCCTATACGGAAAACAGCCGGTGGCGAAACCGCGCCGAATTCTTTCAGGGCCGTCCTGCAATCGAGGCGTTTCTGACCCGCAAATGGAATCGCGAGCTCGACTATCGGCTGATCAAGGAACTCTGGGCCTTTCATGAGAACCGCATCGCCGTTCGTTTCGCCTACGAATGGCGCGACGATTCGGGAAGCTGGTTCCGCAGCTACGGCAATGAGAACTGGGAGTTCGACGAGGACGGTCTGATGCGGGTGCGTGTAGCGAGCATCAACGATCTACCGATCCGCGAACAGGACCGTCTCTATCACTGGCCGCTCGGCCGTCGTCCGGACGACCATCCTGGCTTGAGCGACCTCGGGCTCTGAGGCGAAAGCGCCCGCTCTTCACATTCGCTTTGGCGTTGCCCACATTGAGGTAGCGAGGCCGCGATGTACGAACCCATTTTTCATCGAAACGAACATCTGCCGGAGCTGCACGCGCTGATCAAGGAGCGCGTGTTCGGGCTGCTGATCAGCAACGGCGCCGAGGGTCTGGTCGCCAGCTCGGTTCCGTTCGTTCTCGACTCGGCCGGTTCGAAGCTCGGCACGCTAAAAGTTCATGTGGCTCGCGCCAACCCCCAATGGCGCGATCTTGAAGCATCGCCGGACGCGCTGGTCGTGTTCCAGGGGCATGACCATTACATCACCCCCTCCTGGTACGCGACCAAGCAGGAGACCGGCAAAGTCGTGCCGACCTGGAATTACACCATGGTCCAGGCGAGGGGGCGGGCCAAGGTGATGGACGACACATGGCTTGGCCAGCAGATCGAGGAGCTGACCCGGGCGCTCGAGCAGCGCCGAGAGCAGCCCTGGGCGGTCGGCGACGCGCCCGCTGATTTCATCGCCATGCAGCGCCGGGCGATCGTCGGCGTCGAGATCGAGATCGTCGACATCCGGGGAAAATGGAAGACGAGCCAGAACCGCAACGCCGCTGACCGCGCCGGCGTCGTCGCCGGCCTCGAGGCGATGGGCGACGACGATTCGCATGCGATGGCCGAGATTGTGCGCGAGACGAGCCGCGACTGAGGCGCCGCTCTCGAATTTACGCCCGGCATTCGCGTCTCCTCCCAGCCGACATAAGCGTGCGGCGGCATATTCGATAATCTCCTCGGTCCGCGCGACCCCCACCCATAGGGCGTTCGGAAGAACGCCCGTCTCTCGACGGGCTATGAGGGGACGGGGGCGCTAACGTCATCGCGATTCCACCCAACGAAATCTGCTTTAGCGCTCGGTTGCCTCAGGCATGAAGGCGTGATCCTATCCGCCCCGAAACCGTCACCAGGAGCTTATCACATGACCGACGCGATCAAGCCGCTCTATACCGCTCATGGAACCGCGCAGGGCGGACGTAACGGGCATACGCAATCCGACGACGGGATGGTCAGCGTCGACCTCTCTGTGCCGAAGGAGATGGGCGGGCCGGGCAAGCCGAACACCGCGACGCCCGAGCACCTGTTCGCGGCCGGCTACGCCGCCTGCTTCGGCGGCGCGCTCGACTTCACCGCCAAGCAGCATAAGAAGGACGCGTCGAAAGCGGCGGTGAAATGCGCCGTCACCATCGGTCCGCGCGAGAAGGGCGGCTTCGGTCTCGCAGTCGTGCTTGACGTGACCGACACGAGCCTGCCACAGCCCGAGCTTCAGTCGCTCGCGGAAGAGGCGCACGAAAAGATCTGCCCCTATAGCCACGCGACGCGCGGCAATGTCGACGTCAAGGTCGTCACGCACGGGGCGTGAAGCGAGCGCTCGCTCGCGCAAGCTTGCCGGCGGAATCGGGTAGGCTTCGCAAACCGCCGCGCCGCAGGCAAGCTATTACCTAGACCGAGGATTCCCGCTCGTGGCATGATTGCCTGAGGCGTTCCAGCGGTGCCTCGCCGTCGGCCGACCTCAAATTGTGAGGGTCGTCCGAAGGTCTTGCGTTCGCCCGCGCGAGAATCCCGGAAAGAAACACCCCTCAAGCATTTGCTAAGTCTGTCCTGCGGTCGAGCTTGCAGCTGACCGATGGTCATTCGTTACGGTTGCGACTCGCGGCGCCTGCGAGCATCGGGCCCACGTGCGGATCGTCGTTCGCCGGGCCACGCCCGGACGAGAAAGGCTTGAGCTCAGATGATGGAGACCGCGCCGCCTCCCGGCGAGGGGACGCCACTCGACCGGGGCATGCGCGCTCTCTGCGGGATCGCGGCCTATTACCGTATCGGCGCCGACCCGGTGCAACTTGCCCGCGAGCTGGCGCTTGGCGCCCGTGAGGCCAATGAGGGCGACCTCGTCCGCGCCGCCAAGCTCGTCGGGATGAAGGCGCGCCTGGTGGAGAAAGTCACGGCCGAACGGCTCGCGACCTTGCCGACTCCCGCGATCGTCCGCATGGCAAGCGGCGCGTTCATGGTCTTCGGGGGGCGCAATCCGTTGGGCCTCTGCCGGCTGGTCGATCCGATCAGCCACGCTGTCCAGGAAGCGACGCTCGAAGACCTTGCGCGCGACATCCGCGGGCAGGCGCTTCTCGTCGCTCGCCGGGTCGGCGGCGCCGGCGTCGATCCCCGCCAGTTCGGCATGCGCTGGTTCCTGCCGACCATCTGGCGCTACCGCCGTCCGCTCGGCCATGTGCTGGCCGCCTCGCTGTTCGTGCAGATTTTCGCCCTGACGACGCCCCTGTTCTTCCAGGTGGTGGTCGACAAAGTGCTGACCCATCGCGGTTACGAGACCTTGTTCGTGCTCGTCGGCGGGCTTGTCGCCATCGGATTGTTCGACGTCGCGCTCCAATATTTGCGCACCTACGCGCTGTCGCACACCACAAATCGGATCGACGTCGAGCTCGGCCAGCGCCTGTTCGCGCATCTTCTGCGCCTGCCGATTTCCTATTTCGAGACGCGGTCGACCGGGCAAACTGTCGCCCGAGTGCGGGAACTGGAGACGATCCGCAGCTTCCTCACTGGACAGGCTTTGTTCTCGGCGCTCGACCTTCTTTTCGCCTTCGTGTTCGTCGGCGTTCTCTTCGCCTATTCGTGGTCGCTCACCCTGATCGTGCTCGCCGGGATTCCGTTTTACGTCGTGATTGGCTTTTCCGTCCGGCCGCCGTTGCGCGACCTCGTCAAGGAGAAATTCAACCGCGGCGCGGCGAGCCAGCAGTTCCTGGTCGAGACGATCGTCGGCGTGAACACGGTGAAGAGCGCAGCGGTCGAGCCGATCATGCGCGCGCAATGGGAGGAAAAACTCGCAGCCTATGTCAAGACGAGCTTCGCCGCCGCGATGCTGGGCTCGGGCGGCCAACTCGCCATTCAGTACATCAGCAAGCTGACGACGGCGGCGCTCCTTCTGTTCGGCGCGAAGGCGGTGATCGACGGCGATCTGACCGTAGGCGGCCTCGTCGCCTTCAATATGATCGCCTCGCAGGCGGTGCAGCCGATTCTGCGCCTGTCGCAGATCTGGCAGGATTTTCAGCAGGTGCAGATCTCGATCGAGCGCCTGGGCGATATCCTCAACACACCGCCCGAATCCTCGTCGGCGGCGCGCCTCCTGCCGCCGACCCCACGCGGCGCGATCGAATTTCGCCGCGTCGGCTTCCGCTATCGTCCGGGCGCGCCTGAGGTCCTGAAAGACGTTTCGCTCGCCATCCGGCCTGGCGAGACGATTGGGATTGTCGGGCCATCAGGCTCCGGCAAATCGACCCTGACCAAGCTCATCCAGCGCCTTTATCTGCCGAACGAGGGGCAGGTGCTGCTCGATGGCGCAGACCTGAACCATGTCGATCCGGCGTGGCTCAGGAGCCACATTGGCGTCGTCTTGCAGGAGAACCTTCTGTTCAACCGCACTGTTCACGAGAACATCGCCTTCGCCAATCCGGCGATGCCGCGCGCGCGGGTCATCGAGATCGCGCGGCTCGCCGGCGGCGACGAGTTCATCGACAAGCTCCCGGAAGGTTACGACACCGTGATCGAGGAGCGCGGCGCCAATCTTTCCGGCGGGCAAAGGCAGCGCATCGCCATTGCGCGCGCGCTGGCGACCAATCCGCGCATTCTCATCTTCGACGAGGCGACGTCGTCGCTCGACTATGAGAGCGAGCGGATCGTTCAGCGCAACATGCGCCGCATCGTCAAGGATCGGACCGTCATCATCATCGCCCATCGTCTGGCCGCGGTGCGGGGCTGCGACCGCATCGTCGGCATGGCGGATGGCCGCATCGTCGAGGTCGGCTCCCACGCCGAACTCTTGCGCCGGCCCGGCGGGCTTTACGCCTATCTCTGGAGCCTTCAGAGCCAGCCGGCGGAGATCGCAGCGTGACTCTGATTCCCGCCGCGGCCCCTGGTGACAAAGCGCGTTCCGCCGCCAGGCTGTTTGCCTCACGAGCGCTGGCGCGGTTCAAGACGCCAGGAATGAACCTCAGCGACCGGGAATTCCTCGCCCCCGCGCTCGAGATTCTCGAAACGCCGCCGTCTCCGGTCCATGTCGCCTTCTTGTGGATCATCTGCGCCTTCGTCATCGCTGCGCTGGGCTGGGCCTATTTTGGCCGCGTCGACATCGTCGCCGCCGCGCAAGGCAAGTTTCAGCCAATGGGACAGGTGAAGGTCGTCGAGCCCTTGGAAACAGGTAAGGTCGAAGCCATCAGCGTCAGCAACGGCTCGCTCGTGCAGGCAGGCGACGTGCTGGTCGAGCTCGACCGCTCGGCAGCCCTGGCCGACGCAGAAGGCGCACGCGCCGAGCTCGCATCCGCGCGGGCGGAAATCCTGCGCCGCAAGACCGCCCTCCTAAGCGCGCAGTCGCGTCATTTCGATCCGCCCCCGGCAATCGATTGGCCGGACAGCGTAGCGCCGGCGTTGCGCGAGCGCGAAACCCGTGTTCTCGCCGCCGATCTCGGACAATTGGCGGCGAACGTCGCCTCATTCGATGCCGAACGCGCGCAGAAGACCGCTGAGGGCGAAAAACTGAAGGAGACGATCGAGACGCAGAAGAACCTCGTCGCGACCCTGCAGGAGCGCGTCGCCATGCGCACGAAGCTCGTCGAAGTGAAGGCGGGCGCGCGGGCCGCTGTCATCGACGCCACCGAAACCTTGCAATATCAAATCACCCAGCAAGCGAAGCAGGAGCAGGATCTGGCTTCCCTCGCCGTGGGGCTCGAGGTCATCGCCCGCAATTCCGACAAGGCCGTCGAGGACTTCATCTCGGAGAACGCCCAGAAACTGGAGGACGCCGAGCGGCGGGCGGAAGATGTCGAGCAGCGCCTCGCCAAGGCCCAAGCTCAGCTCGATCATCTGACGCTGAGAGCGCCGATCGCGGGCCGCGTGCAATCGTCGATCATCACCAACGCCGGCCAGGTGGTCACGAGCGGCCAGGAGATCATGCGCATTGTGCCCGAGGATTCGGGGCTCGAGATCCAGGCCTATGTGCGCAATCGCGACATCGGTTTTGTCAGTGTCGGACAAGAGGCGGTGGTCAAGATCGAATCCTTCCCCTTCACCCGCTATGGCTCGATCAAAGCGCATGTCACGCGCATCGCCAAGGACGCCATTCCCGAGCCCGACGCCAATGCGATCGAGGGCGATCCGACGCGCGTCTCCAACGCGGCCGGCTTTGCGGGCGGCGAGCGCACGCAGAATCTTGTGTTCCCGGTGGTGCTGAAGCCCGACGCTGAAACGATTGCGGTCGACGGCCTGACCCAACCGCTCACGTCCGGCATGGCGGTGACGGTCGAGCTCAAGACCGGCGCACGGCGCATGCTCGAATATCTGTTCTCGCCGCTGGTCGAAGTCGCTTCGAAGGCGATGCGGGAGCGATGAGGCAGGCGCCTGTTTGCGCCGCAGCCGCCACCATCATCCTGAGGAGCGATTGCGCGGGGAACTTCGTTCCTCCATGATAGAGGCGTAGACTTTGGCGGCGTCGAGATGGGCTGGGGCAGGCATGCGCGGCTCCTATGCCGGCCATCTCCGCCGCAATTTAAGTTGCGGGTGAGTCCGAAAAATCGTAGCATCTCGCGCAGAACAAGTGTGGGGGCGGTCTACGGGGAATTCCGGGCCGCCTCGTTGTCGTAATTAAGCCGGCAACCCGCGATACCGGCTTGCCGCATCTTTTGGACGGCTAGTGCGCACGTTTCGAAAAGGGGTGAACCCATGATCGGACCGAGCAACCGAATTTGGCTTCTTCTGTCGCTGGCTGGTTTGTTGATCGGCTACGCCGACGCCCAGCAGACATCCCCGCCGGCCGCCCAGAGCCCCTACCTTATGGGGTCCGAGGGTTACGACAAGGGGCCTCGCGGGCTGACGAGTTTCCAGCCTATCGCGATCGACTCACCCTTTGCGGCCCGGATGGCCGCGGATGTGGCGGCCAAAGCGGGCATCGAACGCGAACATCAGGCGCTGCTTGAGGAGCGCTACGACCTCGGCAACCATCCCGCCCAGGGCGTCACGATGGAGCACGGGAAGCCACTGCAGGAGGGGGTGCGCGTCAGGCTGCCATCGGGGGTGACATGGGAACAGCTCGCCGGCATGACCCCCGACGCCATCCGTGACCAGGGCTTGTGGCCGAAGGGCTTCCTTCCGTTGCCGCATCCATTCCATGCCACAGGCGGCCAAGTTTTTCCGCATGAGGAGATCGACGCGATCAAGACACAGGACGGGCGAGACCTGACCCGCTTCGACATCGATTTCGACCTGCCCGAACACTTTCTGGCTGCGTTTCCTCCGGCGATGTACCTGACCTCGCGCCCCGATCTGGGTGACGTCTCGCAGGGCAAGCTGATCTCGATCACCAACTTCTTCGACATGTTCAACGGCATTCTCACGCCCAGGCAGTTGGAAGGGTTGCGCCTGTTGCTGACGCCATTCCCGGAGCAGCAATTTAATGCGACCGACGATCGCAAGTCAGCGGTGCCCAGCCTCGGCGTGTCCTGCTTCGACTGCCACTCGAACGGACACCAGAATGGCGCCGTACACCTCGCCCCGGATAACCGCCCGGAATGGTACCGCCACCGCGTCGGGACGGTGTCGCTGCGTGGCGTGAACATCCAGCGGCTGTTCGGCTCGCAGCGAGCCTTGAAGACGGTTGAGGATTTCACCGAGTTCGAGCAGCGCACCGCCTATTTCGACGGCGACATTGAGACAGCGACGAAAAAGGGCGTGAACCCGCTGGAGCGCGGCAGCCAAGTCGATTTCATGGCCGACTTCGAGGAAATGCTGGACTTCCCACCAGCGCCCAAGCTCGACTTGTTTGGTAAGCTCGATCCGGCCAAGGCGACGCCAGCTGAAATGCACGGGCAGGAGGTTTTCTTCGGCAAGGGCCAATGCGCCACCTGCCACCAGCCGCCCTACTACACCGACAACTTGATGCACGATCTCCAAACTGAGCGTTTCTTCAAGCCGGAATTGATCAACTACGCGGAGGAGGTCGGGGATGGGAAGGTCAAGACTTTCCCGCTGCGTGGCATCAAGGACAACCCGCCCTACCTGCACGACCAGCGGCTGCTAACGTTGGATGATACTGTCGAATTCTTCAATCTGGTCCTGGGCGACAAGCTGACCGCACAGGAGAAGCAGGACCTGGTGGCGTTCATGCGCGCTTTGTAGTGCAGAGTCAGCCGCTGGCGGAGAGCTCAAGACGGGCGCGCGGCGCATGCCCGAATATTTGTTCGCGCCGCTGGTCGAGGTCGCTTCGAAAGCGATGCGGGAGCGGTGAGGTCGAGCGCCGGTCCCCGCCGAGCCTACTTGATCACCTGCCAGAATATCCCGGCGACGCAAACGAAGCCTAGCGTGAAGAGCACGGTTCTCAGGTAGGGGATAGCGGCCCAATAGACGATGGCGTGCGCGAGCCTGAGCCAGAAGAAGCTCATCGCCCAGAAGGCCGTCATCCCGTTCGCCTTTCCAGCGATTTGAGCGACAATCACGAGCGCGGCGAATGGAGCGAAACATTCGACCGCGTTGAGATAGGCGCGATGAGCACGCTGACCCCAAAGGGGCACGGGACGGGGCGCGGGGTCGACGTAGTTTTCCCCCGACAGGGGGCCGTTCGTCATCACCTGGCAGACGATGTACGGAATCCAGAGCGCCGCCGTCAGCATCGCGGTGCACGCAAGGTACCAAAGATCGGTCGTCATGAGGTTCGCCTTCCGGTCGACGGCGGGTTGGAGCGATCTCCCGAGAGCGCCGTCGGGAAATAGACGGTCGAGGGCAGGCGATTTCGACATTCGGGGCCCGGCCGGGTGTCCTGGCGTCGATCTCCTCGGCTCGGCGCTTGATTTTTGCGCGGAGCCGCCATCCATATGGCCGCTGCCGGTTCGGGCATAAGGCGGGGGTCGGATGAGCGCCGAAGATTTGGGCTCTGCGCCTGCTTTTCGTGTCAGCGACCTCATCCGCCATGGAGCGGAGCCGCCTCCGGTCGCGCTCTTCACGCGCTGGCGCTCCTATCCGTGGCTGATCGTCGGCGTGACATGCGTCGGCGGGTTCATGGGTCAGGTCGACGCGAGCATCGTGCAGCTCGCGTTGCCGACCTTGGGACGCGTATTCGACTCCACCCTGGAGAGCGTGAGCTGGGTCGCGCTCGCGTATCTGCTCGGCGTCGCAGCGTTCCTGCCGATCTTCGGTCAACTCTGCCAGATCTTCGGCAGGAAACTGCTCTACATCATCGGCTTTGTGGTGTTCACTGGAGCGAGCGCGCTCTGCGGCTTCGCGCCGGATCTCCCCACGCTCTTCGCGTTTCGGTTCTTGCAAGGCGTCGGCGGGGCGATGGCTGCAGCCAACAGCCTTGCGCTGGTCATCGCGGCGACGGACAAGAGCCTGCGCGCGCGGGCGCTCGGCACGTACGCCGCCGCCCAAGCGGTCGGGATCAGCGCCGGTCCTGTCGTGGGAGGATTGCTAATCGGGACTTTGGGCTGGCCCTGGGTGTTCTGGATGAACGTTCCCTTCGGGCTGATCTTGATCGTCGCCGGCTGGCTGGTGCTTCCGGTCACGCCGCGGCAGGGCTCAAGCCAAACGTTCGACTGGCGCGGCGCTCTCCTGCTCGCGCCGGCTCTGACGTTTGCCGTGCTCGCGCTCAATCAGGTATCAGCCTGGGGACCAACCTCGCCAGCGCTGCTCGGTTCGGTTGGCGCCGCGATCGTGCTCATTTTTCTGTTCCTGAGGCAGGAACACGCGTCGCATTCCCCGATGATCGATCTTGCGCTGCTTGATGAGCCGGCATTTCTGGCCGGAGCGCTTGCCTGCGCTCTGTCGTACGCCATGCTCTACGGTATGTTCTTCCTCGCTTCATTCGCGCTTGTGCGTGGCTACGAGGAGAGCGCCATCGCTGCGGGGCTCAAGCTCGCGATCATTCCAATCAGCCTCGGAATCGTCGCGCCATTCGCCGGCGCGCTCGCGGACTGGATTGGGACGCGACTCCTCAGCGTCGCAGGGATGGCGATATGCTTTGTCGCCCTGCTCGCGCTGACAGCGATCGTGATGCAGCCTGTCGCTAATCTCTGGATCGGCTCCCTCGGCCTCGTGGCTTTCGGGGCGGGACTCGGGTTGTTCATTGCGCCAAACAACCACGCGACGATCAATTCGGCGCCGGCCAATCTCTCCGGCGTGGCGGGTAGCCTACTCAATCTAACGCGCATCCTCGGCACTGTCGCTGGCGTGGCCAGCGCGTCCGCCGTGCTGTCCTGGCAGATACAGGTCGCGCGCGGCTCGACCGAGCGCAAGCTGGCGACCTTGTCCCCCCATCATTTCGTCGAGGCCGTGGGGGCCGGCTTGATCATGCTCGCGGTCTTCGCTGCAATCACCGGCGCCCTTTCGATGATCCGGAAGCACGCGTCTTAAGCGGCGAACCCGGCCTCAACGTCGCCCCCTCTCTTTGCTATAAGCCCTCCAACCTTGGAGGCCCTCCCCATGAAACTCGCTGATCCCTCACTCCTGAAAAGCCAATGCCTGATCGACGGAAAATGGGTGGGGGAGGGGACGCGTCCGATCGCCAACCCCGCGACTGGCGCCGTGCTCGCGAAGACGCCGCGCTTTGGCGAAGCCGAGACGATCGGCGCGATCGAAGCGGCGCAGCGGGCCTTTGGCCCCTGGGCGAAGACATTGCCGAAAGAGCGGGCGCAGATCTTGCGCCGCTGGTTCGACCTCATCATCGCCAATCGCGACGACATTGCCCTCATCATGACCAGCGAACAGGGCAAGCCGCTCGCTGAGGCGCGCGGCGAGGTCGACTACGCCGCCGCCTATATCGAGTTTTTCGGCGAGGAGGCGAAGCGCATCTATGGCGAGATCAATCCGACCTTCCGCGCCGATTCCCGCATCGTCGTCATCAAGCAGCCGATCGGGGTGGTTGCGGCGATTACGCCGTGGAATTTTCCCGCGGCCATGATCACCCGCAAGGTCGCTCCTGCGCTCGCCGTCGGCTGCGCCGTGGTGGCGAAGCCCGCGGGCGAAACGCCGCTGACCGCGCTGGCGCTCGGAGAACTCGGGCTGCGCGCCGGCCTGCCGCCGGGGGTCTTGAACCTCCTGACTGGCGAAGCGCGCGCGATCGGCAAGGCGATGTGCGACCACCCGGCCGTGCGGGTGATCGGGTTCACCGGCTCGACGGAGGTCGGCAAGGTGCTGATGGCTCAGGCCGCGGGCACGGTGAAGAAGGTTGGGCTCGAGCTTGGCGGCAATGCACCGTTCATCGTGTTCGACGACGCTCATGTCGACGCCGCCGTCGAGGGCGCGATCATCTCGAAGTTCCGCAACATGGGCCAGACCTGCGTCTGCGCCAACCGCATTTACGCGCAGGAGGGAATCTACGACGCCTTCGTCGCCAAGCTCACGACCGCGGTCTCGCGGCTCAAGGTCGGAGACGGGACGGAGGCCGGCGTCACTCAGGGGCCGCTCATCAACGAAGCCGCGGTCACGAAGGTTGAGGAGCATGTGGCCGACGCGCAGAAGAAAGGCGCCAAGGTCGTGCTTGGCGGCAAGCGTCATGCGCTCGGGCGCACCTTCTACGAGCCGACCGTCATCTCAGGCGTCGACGCCACGATGCTCGTCGCTCGCGAGGAGACCTTCGGTCCGGTCGCGCCGGTCTTCCGCTTCAAGGACGAAGACGACGTGATCCGCCTCGCCAACGACACCCAATTCGGCCTCGCGTCTTACTTCTACGCCCGCGATCTCGGCCGGGTGTGGCGCGTGGCGGAAGCGCTCGAATACGGCATGGTCGGGATCAACACCGGCGCGATCTCAAGCGAGCTCGCGCCGTTTGGCGGCGTGAAGGAATCAGGCATCGGCCGCGAAGGCTCACGCCATGGCGTCGAGGAGTTCGTCGAGCTCAAGTACATGCTGATGGGCGGGCTCGACAGGTAGAGCGCAGAGGTCAGGCACCGAGTTTGTACACGCGGTCCATGGGCCCGTCGATAGACGGGCGTCCTTTGGACCGCCTCGCCGCGCCGGATGGCTGTCAGACTGCGTTTGGGTCGGGCGGCCAATTTGTAGCCGCGCTCGTTGAGCGCGGCGACGCGGTCGGCGACCGCGTCTACAATCAGCGGCGACGCGGTCGGCGACCGCGTCTCCAATCGGCGCTCGACATGGAGGTGCGAGAAAGCGAGAAGCAAGATTGCCGTAAATCGTTGAAATAAAAGAACTTATTGAAATATTTAATTTAACTAATATTATCAACATCTTATGGGAACAGATGTCGCTCTCTCGCAGGCTGGCATTCCATTCGTTCTGCCGCCCACATGCGCCGGATGCGCGAAAAGGCGTCCCGCTTGGTCGGAAGGAAATGGCGCCGCAAGCCCTTGTATAGCTGTTCGCGGCCGTTCGTGGTTGTCCGCTCGCGCACAGTTTGTGTTGGTTGAACAGTGAGTTACCATCCCTCTGTGTTCGCGCTGGTTCGCCTCGAGCCGCCGATTTTGTTGCGACGGTGTTGCGACAGGGCGAACATAAGAGGGACTAAGGGTAATGGCTTTTGGGGCCGGACTGACACGCGGCGCGCAGCTGCTCACACATCGCACAATCGAGACTTTGCGGGCGGCAGAAACTCCGTATCGGGTTCCGGATCAGCGGGCCAAGGGACTGGCGGTGCGGGTTGCGCCGAGCGGCATCAAGACTTGGGATCTGGCCTACCGCATTCGAGGAACGGCGAAGATGCGCCGGCTGTCACTAGGGCGAACCACCGACGTGAGCCTCGAACAGGCGCGCGAGCGGGCCAATGAACTTACCAGCGCGGCGCGCGGTGGCCGTGACCTGATCGGCGAAGAGGGCGAGGCCAGAGATGCGGCAGCCTCACGGATCACCGTCGGGTCGTTGATCGATCTCTATCTTCGACGGCGGGTTATCGGCCGGCTGCGCACTGCGAAGACGATCGAGAGCCGTCTAAGGCGCACCCTGACGCCCATCTTCAACGATATGCCACTGACATTTGCCGCCGCGACATTCGCGAGCTCCTGGACGCCATGGTCGACGTCGGGAAAGGGCGCGAGGCGGAAAAGCGCCGGCAGGTCTGCACCGCGATGTTTCGCTGGGCGCTGTCGCAGGACATCGTCGCGGCGGATCCGACTGCGGGGCTCGAGGCGTACGACCGTGGAGCTCCACGCGATCGGGTGTTGACGGTCGAAGAAATAGAGACGCTGTGGAGGTGGTTGGAGTCCGATGCGCTCTCTCTCGAAGCGGCGGACATTCTGAAGCTCGAGCTTCTGTTGGGCGCCAGGTGCGGGGAGATCAGCGGGCTCCGCGCCGAGGAAATCGATCGCCAAAAATGGGCTTGGACGCTGCCTCCCTCACGCTCGAAGAATGGGCGTCAGCGCGTCACGCCGATTGTGGGCCTCGCGCGCGCGATGCTCGAACAACGGCTATCCGGCGTCGAGAAGGAACCTCTCTTCCGGTTGGAGAAGGGCGTGGTCGTGACCTCGGCTCATATCGGCCACTATCTGTTGACGCGCCGAACAACATTGCCGATCGCCGTATTCACCTCGCATGACCTTCGGCGAACTTTCGCGACCATGTTGGCGGAGATGGGGATTGCACTCGATCTGGTTGCTGCGATCGTCGGTCATGAGTCGGGCGGCAAAAACACTCGAACGCTCGTGCGCCATTATGTGCACACCGACATACTTGAGCGGAAAGCGCAGGCGCTGCGAATCTGGGATGAGCAGCTGAAGGCGATCGTGACCGGCGAGGAGCGCTCCAAGGTCGCGAGGCTGCCGCGGACTGGGTGAGAAATCCCCGCACGGCTCGACTTCCCGCCGGAAACGGCGGCAAGCAACTGGACCTGAAGCCGACATAGCGAACGCAAAAAGGCGTTTTACCGCGTTCCACGTACCAGGCTGAACCGCGAATAATGGCTGGCAGCCGCGAGTCCGTGACTTGTGTTCGCCACCGATCGTCGTTGCACGTATCCGTTCGCGGAGCCATCCTTGCCGCGGAGGATCGGCGAACATGCGACGGGGCATCCAGAAAAAATTCGAATCGCTGTCCGACGCCGTGAAGCGGCTTGAGTCGAAGGGGTTCACGAGAAAGAGAGCCCAGCGCAAAATTTGCGACGCGCTCGACGAGAGGCGATATTAAAACGACTGCTTTGGGCCGAACGCGAGACGCCGAGCGGAATTGTCGTCCGTCCACAACATGTCCGTCGGCTAGGCGGCGTTTCAAGTCCGGGTGACATTGATTGGGAAACTTCGTCTCTCAAAAGGCCGCTTCCCGACAGCAGCAGAAGACGTCTTGCCAAGATTGAAATCCAGATCTCCGACGTCACCTGGTACTTAAATGGGGGAGATCTTTCGGCAGGAACGAAGTCGACGGGCGCCGAGGAAACGGGCGCGATAAGGGCGCTTTCCGCGCAGCTCAGTAAAAACAAAGACATGAAAGTTGACGACGCCAAGGCTTGGTGCGCTTCGGAGGGATACGAGCTGAGTGGTTACGGCTTTAGGTACAGGGTCTGGCCTAAAGCGCGTGAGGCAGCTGGTCTGTCGCTGACAGCTCCGCCTGGGCGCAAGCCGAAATCGTTGCGACCCGAGTAACGATTATCGCGTCCTCCGACGAGGCGAACGCTAAGCGCGTGAAGCGCCTCAAGAAATAATTGTCACGCTGATATCGTCGGGCCAGTTTTTTCATAACGACTATTTCAACGCCTATTTTCGATTCATTCGTTTCGCCAAGTCGCTCGCGAATGCGGGCGGGTTTGTCCGGACGGGCCCGGCGCGTGACGAGACACGAGGACCTCAGCGGAGCTTCCGTGTCGCGATCATCAAGGCCCCCACGCCTCCGGCCAGCTTGGTGAAGGGACTAGACCATGAAGCGAAGCGACACCACGCACGATGCTGCCGCCGCGGCCACGATCACGATGACCCAGGCCGAACTCCACATGGCCATTGCCGAGGCAATTGCTCCGGCGCTCAAGAGGCTTAGCGTCGGCGTAGTAAGGGCTAGGCCTCCGCCCCCGACAGTTGGCCACACGGTAAAAGAGGCTACGACCGCCAGCGGCCTTGGGCGAACAAGCATTTATGACGCGATCAAAACCAAGCAACTACGCGCCGTAAAATGCGGTAGCCGCACGATCATACTCAACCTCGTGCAATGGCTGGAAAGCCTGCCCCCATCCAACCTCTGAGCCGGCGTTACTCCGCGTCACTGAAACAAGACCCGGCGACCGCGTCCAAGAGTGGGGCCGCCGCAACAAGCGCAATCGACCCCGCGATGATGCGGATCCCGCAGGAGTGCGGAAGCCGCATCAGGATCAGCTCACACGCTGATTCACTACCCGCCGACCGCCTCGCGCGGCCGGCGGGGATCGAACTGAAATCTCAAAATCGAAAGATCCAAATTATGACTTCCGAACTTTCTCCCGATACGTTTGCGCTGCTCAAGGCCCGCGCCGGGCAAGGCGTCTCCAACGAGGCGGCGCTTCTCACCCGATCCAAGGTGAGGCTGCTGGCCAACACCTCCAAGATGCCGAAACACGGCCAAGGGCATCCCGGTCTGTACCAGCTGGCCGACGAGGCTCAGACCTGCATCGCGAAGATGCGCGTCGTCCCTGCCATTCTTTACTCCGTCTACGTCGAGAAAACGCCGGACGAGAAATTTGCGGGCCGTGACTATCTGGCCCTGCCGCCCGACGTTGTGCGTGAAGACTACGTGTGGCGATGCGGCAGCGGCAATTTCCTCGAGCACACGCCGCGCCTTGCGGGCGTCTTCGAGGGCCTCGAGGCGGAGTTCGACTTCTCGCGAACCGCGTCGAAGGTCGCGCGCGCGTTCAACACTGAAGCCAAAAGCCGGCTCAAGAAGCTCAAGCTCCCGTTGGGCGCGACAACGTGGGAGTTCGGCGCGCACGAGCTCCTGAACACCCGCAAGCAGCCCTACTGGAGCCCGACCTACGCCTATGTCGCCGCCGCTGGTGAGCCCAACGGTCCGAGCGAGGCCGACATCATGAAGGCGCTGGCCATCGCCGACATCGTTGAGGCGGCGATCGCCGAGGCGATGAAGGAGGCGAACGAAAGGGCGTCGCGCGCGATCGAGAGCCGCCCGGCGAACCGCATCGAATATTCGACCGGCAAGACCCCGGCCTGGCCGGACGACGATATCCCGTTTTGATAGCGTAAATGCGTGCGGGCCGCTCGGCGACGACTCAGGCGGCCCGCGATTTCGATCTTCCGCTGGGAGGATGATCGTGCTGGAAAATAAAGAGCGCGCAACCGCCAGACAAGTGTTGGATATCTTAGGCGGCCGGCGCATCAACCACCAATCTTTCATTTGTCATTCCCGTGCGGGCTGCACGCCCACGGCGACCGTAACCCTTCCCTCAGTGTCAGCGACGGCGACGGGGGCCGGTTGCTTCTGCATTGCTTCGCCGGCGGCAATTACGACGACGTGGTCGCGGGCTTGCGGGCGAAGGGCCTGCGCCCATGAGCGAGAAGTGGAGTCAGCTCGGGGCGAAGTTATGGGACGAGGCGCAGCCGGGGCCCAGCACGTTGGCCGAGGTCTATCTCAACGGCCGCGGGATCCGCTTGGCTCCCTGGCCCGCTGTGCTTCGTTTCCATCCGGCCGCTGACCATCCGAAGCTCAAACAAAAATTCCCCGCCCTGATCGCGCAGGTGATAGGAGCTGCCGAGGCGAGCTTCCAGTTCACATATCTTTCCGCCGACGGCAAAGGTAAGGCCGCGATCAGCAAAGAAGATCGGCGCCGCACCTTCGGAGCCAACAAAGGCGGCGTCGTCCTTCTGACCGACGATATCCAGCCCGGCGCAACCTTGCTTGTCGGCGAAGGCGTCGAATCCGTCGCGAGCGCAATGCAGGCTTCCGGGTTGCCCGGCGTCGCGGTCCTCGGCGTCGGCGGCCTCGCCAACATCGAGTTTCCGCCCGATGTCGCCGCGATTGTCCTGCTCGCGGAGGACGGTGACGCTTCCCGCAAGGCGATCGATAAGGCCGCGCCCTTGCTGGCCGACAAAGGCGTCAAGGTGCGGGTGGCGCAGCCGCCCCAGGGCTTCAGCGATTTCAACGACCTCATCGATCCGAGCAAAGAAGGTGGAGGGCCCGAAGATGATCATCGGGGCGGCGCCGGAATGGCGGCCGAAACGCGGGGCGTCCCCAAAGCCAAAAGAGAAAACGGAAAGGAACTCGCAGGCGAGCTTTCTTGTCGAGCTTGCGGCAGAGCGATGCGAATTGTTCACCGACTCGCAGGGCGAAGCCTACGCCGCCTTTCCCGTCGCGCACGGCGAGGCCGAGCCGCATCGCGAGACCCACAACGTCAGGTCGCGTGGTTTCAGCCGGTGGTTGAGGCTTCGTTTTTACGCCGAGCGCGGCGGCTCGCCGTCCAGCGAAGGGATGTCGAGCGCGCTCAAGACGCGCACTATGACGGCGCCCGGCACGAGGTCTTCTTGCGCTCAGCGAACTTGGGCGATCGCGTCTACGTCGATCTGTGCGACGATCATTGGCGGGCGATCGAGATCGATTCCGACGGCTGGCGCCTGATCAACGACGTTCCGGTTCATTTTCGCCGCGAGGCGGGAATGCAACCATTGCCTGCGCCGTCAATGATCGATCCAAAAAAAGGTATAGCGCGGCTCAAGGAGGTCCTATGCCTGCGCGACGAGCGCGACCTCGTCGTCATTATCGGCTGGGCACTGGCCGCGCTTGCTAGTCGGCCGCCGTTCACGGTCCTGGTCTTCGTCGGCGAGCCGGGCTCCACGAAGTCGTCGGCCGCCTTTGTAGCGCGGTCGTTGGTTGACCCTAACGCGGCGCCATTGCGAGCGAAGCCGAAGGATCCGCACGAGGTCTTCGTGGCTGCCGTCCATTCGCGGGTCGTCGCGTACAACAATTTGAGTCACGTGCCCGATTGGCTGAGTGACGGCATCTGCGTCGTCAGCGAAGGCAGCGGCGAATCTCAGCGCGAGCTGTTCACCAATGCCGAGGAAAGCCTGATCGTTGCGTGCGCGCCGTTCTTGGTCACATCGATCGAGAATGTGATCCGGCGCGGCGATCTCGCTCAGCGCACACTCTATGTCCACCTCGCCAACGTTTCTGACAAGGAGCGCATGACCGAGGAAGAATTCAAGCTGAGATTTCGGCGGGCGCACGCCGACATCCTGGGCGCTTTGTGCAGCGCCGTCGCGCACGGACTCAGGACCGAGAAGACGTTGAAGATTGGCGCCCTCCCGCGCATGGCCAACTTTTATAAATGGGCGACGGCCTGCGAAGGGGCGCTGTGGCCGAAAGGCACATTCGCCGCCGCCTTCGAGGCAAACGCTCTCGGCGCGACCGAGGACGTCATCGAAAGCTGCAAGGCGGCCTTCCAACTCCGGTTGTTTATAATCGAGCGCGGCGAATGGACCGGGATCGCGACCCAGTTGCTCGTCGAGCTCGTCGCCTATGTTCGCCGCCCGGTGCGCGAGGCGGAGGCCGCGTACGCCAAGGCGACTGAAGCAGGGAAATATGCCGATAGGGCGGAAGTCGAGAAGGCCGCTGCCGATCTCCGGGAGGCGCGCGAAAGGGTGCGCGACACCCTCGGCGAGGGCTGGCCGAAGGCGGCGAATGCGCTTTCCGGCAAGCTCAAGCGCGCGTCGCCAGCCCTGCGCAAAGCCGGAATCGTGATCGAGTGGCCGAC
>Ga0210406_10001433_pt1 | contig 29093 bp, 23 predicted proteins | sample IncBWC30MmetaG_FD_155454 | JGI IMG/M metagenome (GOLD analysis project Ga0210406, IMG submission 155454) | Forest soil microbial communities from Barre Woods Harvard Forest LTER site, Petersham, Massachusetts, United States - Inc-BW-C-30-M | ecosystem: Environmental > Terrestrial > Soil >... | reverse complement strand
GAGAGCATTTTCGAAGGCACCATCACCAAGTGGCTGAAGAAGCCAGGCGACAAGGTGGAGCGCGACGAGCCGCTCTTTGAGATTTCCACGGACAAAGTGGACGCGGAAATTCCGTCTCCCTCGGCGGGCGTGCTGAAGGAGATCAAGGTCGGCGAAGGGCAGACCGTGCCGATTCAGACGATTGTCGGAGTCATTGACGCGGCAGGTTCCGCCGCTACGGCCCCTGCCGCGCCAGCAAAGGTAGCTGCGCCCGCCCCGGCTCCCGCGAAGATTCCTGCGGCGGCTGCTCCGGCCCCCTCAGCGCCGAGGCCGGCAGCGCCTGCCCTGGCCGCCGCCCCGACGGCTGCTGCTGCTCCCACTGCTTCCGGTTCAGGCGGCGAACGGATTCACAGTTCGCCATTGGTCCGTCGCATGGCCGCAGAGAATGGCATCGATCTTTCGACGCTGGCCGGCACCGGCGCGGGCGGAAGAATCAGCAAGCAAGACATCGAGGCGGCGATCGCGGCCGCCGGCGCCGCCCCAGCTGCGGCTGCGCCAGCTCCCTCGGCCCCGGCTCCCGCGGCGGCTTCGCGGCCAGTGCCTCCGCCGTCACCGTCAGCTGTGCCGGGCGTGTCCGGCGGGCAAGCTCACGTGGCGCTTGAGACGGCCGTACCGCGGGAGAAAATGTACTTCGGTAATTACGAAGTGCAGCCCATGAGCACCATGCGCCAGCGCATCGCCGAGCACATGGTCGCCTCGAAGCGCGTTTCCGCGCACGTCTACTCCGTCGATGAAATCGACATGACCAAGGTCGCGTCGCTGCGCGCCAAATCCAAGGACGAGTTTGAAAAGCGCTACGAGACCAAGCTCACATTCATGCCCTTCTTCGTGAAGGCCGCAGTCGCGGGCCTGCGCGCATATCCGACGCTGAACGCTTCGCTCGACGGCACCAACGTGATCCTACACAAAGAGATCAACGTAGGCATTGCCGTGGCGCTTGACTGGGGCTTGCTCGTTCCGGTAGTGAAAAACGCCGACGAAAAAAACATTCTCGGCATCCAGCGCAACATGAACGACCTCGCGGAACGTGCGCGTTCGAAGAAGCTGAAGCCTGAGGAAGTGCAGGAAAGCACCTTCTCGATCACCAACCCGGGCGTCTTTGGAGGCTTGTTCGGCCTACCGGTGATCAGCCAGCCCAATGTTGGCATTTTGGGGCTTGGCGCGATCGAGAAGCGCCCCGTGGTCATCAACGACTCGATCGCCATCCGCTCGATGTGCTACGTGACGCTCAGCTACGACCACCGCGTGGTGGATGGCGCGATCGCCCACCAGTTCCTGCACAAGGTGAAGGAGACGCTGGAAAACTGGAGCGAGCCTGTTCTCTAAGAGATCGCGGCTGAGCGCGAGTGGCGTTTAGCCGCTGCTACGCCGGTTACGGCTCATAGACACGGCTTGCGAGCCCCCTAACCACCGACAGGAAGAATCCACTCCGCAGTTTCTCTCCAGCGATAGGAGTGGGCAGAAGTCATTGGTGAAGTATTGTCCGAAAGTGGGACGGGCCTTCCCATGAGTGGCCATGGGTGGCTCTTTGAGTGCTACCGCCAGCCTATAAATAACTGATTATAAAAGGCCTATGGCCGTCATGCGCTGGCATCCGGGCTGCGCTAATGTCCGTGGGCCGAGCGGCATCACGAATTTGAACCCGTTTAAATTGCGAAAACCCGCAAACTAGACCGCCGCGCCGGCGTGATTTTAAGGGAACGGCACGATGCTTCAACGAATCCTCATCGCCGATGACCAGCAGGATGTCCTGGATGCCCTGCGGCTGTTGCTGAAAGGTCACGGCTACAGTATCGAAACGGTGAATTCCCCAGCGGATTTGCTGGCCGCTGTGGCCCATCGTGAGTTTGATATTCTCCTCATCGATTTGAACTACGCTCGCGATACCACTTCGGGACGCGAAGGCCTGGATGTGCTTAGCCGTTTGAGGGAGATCGAGAACCCTCCGCCCGTGGTGGCCATGACCGGATGGGCTACCGTGGGACTGGCCGTGGAAGCGATGCAGTTCGGTGTGAGCGACTTCGTGGAGAAGCCCTGGACGAATTCGCGCCTGCTGGAAATCCTTCAGAAGCAAATCGGGCTGGGACGGGAACGCCGCGAGCTGCGGGCCCGGGAAGCCCAAGAGAAAAAGGCCCAGCAGGAAGCCCTGCTCCACCAGCAGGAGCAGGAACGGGAGATCGCCGAAGCCAAAGCCATCCAGGAAAAACTCCTGCCGCGCGAGATTCCGCAGATGCCGGGGTACGAGATCGCCAGCGCGTGGCAATCGGCCCGGCTGGTGGGCGGCGATTATTTCGACATTCTTCCGCTCGACGCGAAAACACTGGGGCTTTGTATCGCGGATGTCGCCGGAAAAGGGATGCCGGCGGCGCTGCTGATGTCCAACCTGCAAGCGGCGGTGCGCGGACTTGCTTCGCTCTCGGTGGCGCCGAACCTCCTTTGCAAACGGCTGAACTCCATCGTGTACCGCAACACGGAAAGCGACCGCTTCATTACTTTTTTTTACGCCCAACTGGAAGCCCCAACGCGCCGGTTGGCGTACGTCAACGCCGGGCACAACGCACCCTTCGTGGTGCGCTCCGACGGCTCGCACGAGCGATTGCGGGAAGGCGGCACCGTGCTGGGCGTGTTCGCCAGCTGGGAGTATGAGATGGGCTCGGTGCAATTATCCGAAGGCGACCGTGTGATTCTGTTTACCGACGGCGTCACGGAAGCGTGCGGCTCAGCGGGAGAAGAGTTCGGCGAGGCCCGCCTGCTGCGTCTGCTGCAAGATGGCCGCACTTTGTCGGCCGACGCGTTGCAGGCGAAAATCCTGCGGGAGGTCGCGGAGTTCAGCGGAGGGCGCTGGCAGGACGATGCCACGCTGCTGGTGCTGGCCGTGGATAAAGCAGGCCAGGGGCGAAGTGAATTTCTCAAGCATTCCGCGTGATCCGGACGCGGAAGCCGCCGCGGCCGCCGGATTTCCCATCCGCGCTCATTGCAGCAGGGGCTTCAGTTTGGCCACCCACACGGCAAATCCCTCCATCGGCACCGGCTCGATGCCGGCGTCGCGCAGCGTGTCACGGACAAAGCAGTGGCGGTCATTTCCCGCGTTCAGCAGCACGTCGGTAACGGCGGCAAATTCGGTCTTCAGCGTGGCCTTGGCGGTGATGCGTTCCGCATTATACGCGAGCGTCTTGGCATCGGTCGGTGCGCGGGTGACGGAGAGACAGTGCACAAAACCCCGCGTCCCATTGCGGCGGTAGCTGTAGTCCAGACGCATGGGGTCGCCGGGAAAAGTAAATTCCGACACGCGCACCGATTTCTCGATGCGGTCCCACAGACGGGCTTGCCGGAAGACTTGCGAACAGTAGGAACGCATTTGAGCCCGACTGCCTGGCGCCCCCACGCGGCTCGGAGCGCGCTGCGTCGCGACGTGGTCGGCGTACAGGCGCTCCATTTCGGCGTCGAGGTCCGTGGCGTGCACGCCTTTTTGCGGGGCGAGTTGCAGCGCATTGGAGAGCGTTTCGTCCCACTTTCCCAGGAGCTGCAACCAGCTGGCGTTGCCGCCATTCGAACTTCTGGCAGAGGCGGATTGGAAGCGATCCTCTAGATCATCGCGGAGCGCGTGTAGCAGCGCTTCATCAGCGTGCGGGTGAAGCCGCCGGACGCGGTTGTACTCGTCCTGTTCCTCGATCAGGCGCAACCGGCGCTCGCCGGTCGAGGGGTCGAAGAGCAGAACGCCGATGTTCACCCATTCGTCGCGAACAAGATTCGGCGAATAGCGGAGCACCCGGTAAGCGCAGCTTATTTCACCCGGCGGCGTCCCCGCTTTCGCGGTTTCGACGGAGTTTTCATTCATAATTCACATCCAGTTCGGAAACGGATGGCGATTGCATCGCTTGGCCTCCAGAATCAGGTCCGGCACACGCTGGCGCCGGCGGTACAGTTGTTCGAGCAGCCGCAAGAGCGCGTCGTAATCGTCGGCATACCACTCCGGCGGAATGGGGCGAATGATTTCGTCCAGGGCGCGCGCGGTCAAGTGTTTTTCGAGCCGCTCCAGCCAGGGTGCAAAGGATTCCATACCCGTGACGCTTTGGTACACGCGGTTGCGTGCGTAAAGGCCGCGCAGCGGCGCATCGGGAAAATTCCATTGTCCGGCATTGAAGCAGAATCCCTGGTCGATCATCTTCGTCATGTAGCGCGCCGGCGGCTCCGCGGTCTCACCTGGATCGCAGAAAAAAACCGTCTGGCGGCCGTTGGTGTTGCAGGTCCATTTGTCAAAGACCAGCATTCCTGCGAACTCATGCAAATTGTCCACCTCGCGCAGCTGCTCGTCGGGAAGAAAATCATGCAGCGCGAGCTTCCGCGGATCTCCCGGATAGCGCGAGCCAAATTGCAGCCCGGGCTGGCAGGGAATCCGCGCGCGGGGCAGTTCCATGGCCAGCTCGGGGGTCAGCCGGATCAACTCCTGGGAGACGGCGACAATTTCCACCGGAACCGTGGGCAGGCCGAGACGGGCCGCCAGCCGTGTTCCAAGCAGTTCATTGACCAGGATTCGGCGGTGCTGCGGATTGTTTTGGAATTTGACGACATAGTAGAAGCCGTCGTCGCAGCGTATCAGGTGCGACTGCGCGCCGCCGCGCATCCGGCGTATCTGCTCCAATGCCCGCAACATGGATGGTTATGCTAATGCTACGTAGCGCTCCAGGCAAGCCTGTTGTTCCCTCCGGGAACTTCATTCCTGAATCGGGAAGCGCGGTGTTCTTTTCCGGGAAGCAAAAAAGCGCTTTGACGATTTCAGTCCGGGAGGCCCGATTCCACAAAAAGAAAAAGCCGGAACAATGGTCCCGGCTCTTCCCTCCAGCAGATTTCTGGGCTTCTCAGAAAATTTAACGCTTCTTTTTCTTCTTCCCCGTTTTTTTGGCCTTCTTCTTGGCGGCTTTCTTCTTGGGTTTTGACTTTTTTGCTTTTTTCTTGGGCGCGGCTTTCTTTTTCGCCGCTTTCTTGGCTGGCTTCTTCGCCGCTGGTTTAGGAGCCGGTTTCGTGGCGGGGGCTTCTTCCTCGGGCTCCTCGCCGACGATCACCAGTTCCTCTTCCTCGGTTTCGACGATCTCCTCGGTTTCACCCGCCAGTTCCTCGTCGTCCTCCAGCCGTGACAGCTCGTTGTCGTCCTCGAAATTGTCTTTCTCGAAATCCATGCCATCCTCCCCTGGGAAATCTCTGGGCTCCGCTTCGAAAGGGATCCCGTGGGTCGCTGTTCTGGCCGGAGTACCTTAGAATTTCACCCCGCCCGTGAGCCGTTGTTACCGTACTCGCCGTTCGTTGTCAAGCATTCTGCAGTCTTCCCTGCAAGAGACGTCCCATCTTGCGAGCAGGCGGATGGGGGGAAGCCACGGGGGAGAATCGCCGGGGTTCGCAGTCCGTCCGCAACCTATTCATAGAAAAGGATTTAATTGTGATTTGCAGCGACTGGTCCACTGCCGGTGCTGCCCGTCACGGGCTGGGCGGATTTTCTCTTAGGCTTGGAGCGCGCCCGCGCGGGAGAACTTTCCGGAGCCCCGCCGAGAGTGTAGACGCGCAGCACCATGCCCCGGCTCACCTTGTTGGCCTTCAAATGATTCCATTTTCGCAAGTCGTCCGCACTCACGCTGAAGCGGTCCGCGATTCCCAGAAACGTGTCGCCGCGGCGCACGCGATAACTCACCAGACGGCGCTTCGTTTCCGATTGCGGCTGCACCGCGGGGATGATCAGTTTCTCGCCGGCATCGAGAGCGGCGTTGCGCTCCAAACTGTTGGCTTCGGCGATCGCGACAGGCGTCACATGATATTTCTTCGCTATGGATGTGAGTGTCTCTCCCGTCTCCACGCGATGACGCCGCCAGCTGACCCATTTGTCGGGAGGAATATCCGCGATCTCCGCGGAAAATTTTTGGGCCGTGCCGAGCGGGAGGTGCAATTCGAACGAAGAATCTTCCGGAGTTGCGAGACGCAGGAGCGAGGGGTTCAACGAGCGGAGGGTTTCCACGTCCACGTCGATGGTTTCCGCCACCAACCGCAAATCGATAGCCCGGCCTGGCTTCACGACGTCGCTGGGGACCGGTGCGTCCGGCTCGACCTGGATGTTGTAATGCGCGGCATCCTTGGCGATGAGCGTCAGCGCGATGATGATCGGTACGTAATTTTTTGTTTCGCGCGGGAGCACATTGCGCTTGTAGAGCTCCCAGAAGTCGGCGTAACCGGTGCGCTCGATGCCCTTCTGCACGTTTCCGGGGCCGCAGTTGTACGCGGCCATAGCCAGATACCAGTCACCGTAAACCCTGTAGAGGTCGCGAAGATGCTGCGCGGCAGCGTGGGTGGCCTTCTCCGGGTCCTGGCGTTCGTCGATCCACCAGGTGTGCCGCAGGCCGTACTCCTGACCGCGGTAGGCCACGAATTGCCAGATTCCCCGGGCGCCCGCGCGCGAGAGCGCCAGCGGCTGGAAGGCGCTCTCGGCTTGCGCCAGGTAGATCAAATCCTGGGGCATGCCCTCTTCGCGCAGAACACGGGAAATCATTTCGCGATAACGCCCAGCGCGGCGCAACCCGGTTTCCACGATAGTGCGGCCGCGCGGTGTCTGGAAAAAATTAACGAAGGAAAGTACCTGGTCGTTTACTGTCAGCGGCATGTCGTGGGAAACATTCTTGGCCGCTTCCTCGGCCCGTTCCTTCAACCGCGGATCGACCGGAAACGTCATCTCCGCCACTTCGTCGATCGCCGCCGGAACGGCAGGCGCTTCGCTGAATCCATCACCGGCCCGGAAAGCCTGCAGTTCGTAGGCGTACACCGTATCCACCACGCGGTGAAACAGCTCGCTCAGTTTGGGATCACCGTTCGGGTCGTAGCCGCTCTCCAGCATCCAGTCGACGGCGTCGTCAAAGTCTTTGCGCGCCGCCTCCAGGTGCCCGGCCTTGAAATTCTGTTCGCCGGAGGAGAATTTCTCCTCTACCCTCTGGATCAGGTAGTCCCTTCCGGACGGAACTGGGGGCAACAGCCAGACGTAGTACCGGTGCGGGGGATTCTGCACCGGCAAAAGCGCCAGTTCCACGGGAGCTTGCGAAGCAGTCGAGTTCGCCGGCGCCAGTGCTGGCACCCGTGCCTGCACTGGCTTTTTTCCCGCGTCCTCGCAGCCCAGAAGACCCGCTATCAAGCATAGGATACCCGCCGCGAAACTGAACCTTTGTTGCATCTCTTCATGGTAAGGAGCCAGTCACCATCCGGTCAATGCATTCCCGCGGCCGGGGGGTGACGCTCTCAGTACACGCCGTGACCCTCCGCGCTGCTGTTCCGGACGTCCCTGGTTTGCGATAGACTCGCGCGGGAGGTGCTCCGTGATCACAAGAGCGCGACACGCCAGCACGAATCTTTTCCAGCCCCAGGTCCTTTGCCTGCTGGCCTTGTTGCTCGGCAGCGTTCCAGCAGCTTCCGCGCAGCAGAAGAGTCTTTCCGCGGAAAAGCGCGCGCAAATCGAAATGGCCGTGTCAAGTTTCATGTCCGCGAACAGCGCGCCGGGGATCGGCGCGGCGGTCGTGCTGGATGGGGAACCTGCGTGGTCCGCGGGATTCGGGATGGCGGACCTGGAAGATTCCGCCCCGGCTACATCCTCAACGCTCTTCCGGCTGGGGTCCATATCCAAACCGATTACAGCCACAGCCATCCTGCAACTTTGGGAGCGCGGCAAATTGGACCTCGACGCCCCAGTGCAGAAATACTGCCCCGCATTTCCGCAAAAAGAGTGGCCGATCACTTCGCGCGAACTGCTCGGCCACCTGGGTGGCATCCGGCACTACAATCCCGACGGGAAAGGAGACATTCCCGAGGACAGCGCCCGTCATTTTTCGAGTATGGAAGAATCGCTGAAGATTTTTGCCGCCGACCCGTTGGTCGACAAACCGGGAACTAAATTCCACTATTCGACCTACGGCTACACGCTTCTGGGGTGCGTCCTGGAGGGCGCCGCTTCACAAAAATACGTGGACTATGTACGCGAGAATATTTTCAAGCCCGCAGGGATGGGGCAAACCCAAGCCGATGATTTTTTCTCCGTCATTCCTCATCGCACGCGCTGGTATCACAAAGACAAATCCGGAATCGTCCACAATGCCGGCGTCCTGGACTCCAGCTACAAAATTCCCGGTGGCGGGCTGATCTCCTCCGCCGACGACTTGGCGCGTTTCGAGGCCGCTATGCTTGCGGACAAACTCGTGCATCGCTCCACGCGCGATTTAATGTGGACCAGTTTGAAAACCACCGATGGCAAGATCACGGGATATGCGCTGGGATGGGGCATCTCGGACAGAATCGGTGTCCACGTCGTCGCTCATACCGGCGGACAACAAGGCACGAGTACGGTGTTTACCATCGTCCCAGAACGACGCGCCGCCGTCGTGGTGCTGGCGAATATGGACGGTGTGGACGCGAATCAACTTGCCGATGAAATCTTGAAGATCGTCCTGGACCTTAAAGACAAGACTCCCTGATCAGATAGCAGCCGCGCCTACACTTCAGCGCGTTTGAGCAGATATTGCGCCGCCAGCGGTAACGCCGCTGCCAGGAAAACGGCGCGCCATAACGCTCCCCATGGAAACGCGATTGGCGAGGCGCCGAACTGGTTGTTGTTCACCAGCCAAACCAGCGGGCCCGTAAACAGAGTTGGTGGATTGAGGTGCAGCGGGACAATGATGATTTGACGAAGGAGCGCATACACGATTACCACACCCGATGTATAGATCAGTCCGCCGCTCGCGCTCCGCCGCAACGCGGTCATCAGCGTTGTCAGCCCCAGCAACGGAAGGCCGACAATGAGCATCACCCAGGGAGCAATCAGAAGTTCCGAAATGACCTGCCCCGACGAGTTCCAATGTCTTGTCAGTGTTCCCAGCAATGCCGCCGCAAGGTACAGGGGAACGACTGCCACGATTACCATTTCCGCCACGCAGACGCCCCAGTGTGTCCAGGTCACCGAAGTTCGCGTCCGTGGTCGCGTCCACAGGTATTCAATCGTTCCAGGCTCGATTTCGCTTCCGGAAGCTGTCGCGCCAAGGAACACCGCCGAAAGAAATCCGCTGCACCACAATACGCCGAGAATCATGGAAAACACCATGTGCCCCGTCGACCAAGGATTGCTTAGGTATTCGCTCCGGTCGAAATACCACCATCCGTTTCGTTCCCCGAGCCCTGGCCCTAGCGTGAACAGCAGGGCGGTCACGGTAAACATGATCAAGAGAAAGATGAAACGGGCGCGGCTTTCGCGCCAACATTTCCAGGCGTACATGGATCCTCCTTGCGTACCAAATGGAGAAACAGTTCCCGCAAACCGAGCGGACTAACTTCCAAGATCGTTGCGCCCTGGCCGCGCAATTCCGCCGCAAACCGCTCCGCCTCTCGTGTGACAACGTAGCGCCGGAACCGGCCGTCGGTGGTTGCAGAAACGAGATTGGGCGACGTCGCAACGGGCAAGCCTTCACCAGAAGCAATCACGAGCCGGAATTCCTGGCGAATTTCTTCCAGACGCGACTCGAGCAGCAGGCGTCCTTCTTCCAAAACCCCCACCCAGTCGCAAATCTGTTCCACTTCACCCAGATGGTGGCTGGACACAAAAATCGTGCGTCCCTGGCTGATGTGGTCTTCAATCAGCGTGCGCAAGATTTCGTCCACCATCACGGGATCCAGCCCGGCAGTCGGCTCGTCCAGAATCAAGATATCCGCTCCCTGCGCCAGCGCCAGGAGCAGCGCCACCTTGCTCTGATTCCCGATCGAGAGTTTCTTGAAGGGCATCTTCATCGGAATTTCCAGCCGCTTCGCCAGCCCCGCCGCTGCATCATCCGACCAGCTCGGGAAATACGCTTTGTTCATGCGCACCAGTTCCGCCGGCGTTGCCCAGCCGTATAGCTGCTTGCGCTGCGGCACAAACCCCACGCGCTCGAGGATGCGCAGCAACTCCGGCTCCTTCGCAGGGTCGAGCCCCAGCACTCGCGCACTTCCTCTCGTCGGCCGAACCAGGCCGAGCAACATGCGCATCGTCGTCGTTTTCCCCGCGCCGTTGCGCCCCAAGAATCCATAGACTGCGCCCGTTTGAATTTTCAGGCTCAGCGCCGACACGGCGGCCTGCGCCCCAAACGATTTGCTTAATCCTTCCGTCAAAATGGCCGCTTCGCTCATGCTTGGCCTCCCAATTTGTCGAGCTCCTCTTCCAGCAATTTCAAAGTTTCTTCGCGCGTCATGCGCAGTTGCCGTCCTTCCACCGCCAACTGCCGCGCGTGCGGCCGCAGCCGCTTCACTTTTTCGCTCTTGAGCAGCCCGGACATACCGTCGGCCACATACGTTCCGCCACCCGGCACGCTCCGCGTCACGCCGTCGCGTTCCAGGTCCTGATAAGCGCGCGCTACCGTGTTCGGATTGATGCGTAGTTCCGCCGCCAGTTTTCGCGTGGAGGGCAGCGCCTCGCCCATGCGCAAAGCCCCCGCGGCCACCGCCTGCTTCACCTGCGCTTCCAGTTGCAGGTAAACCGGAACGCCGGAGGAGGGGTTGAGGTGCAAGAGCATACTGTACTAATACACTAGTACAGTTTCGCTGTCAAGCCCCTTTGGGAAATGTGCTCTTCTGGTAGCCCCCCTCCGCTAACCGATTGACGCCAAAGGGATAAAAATTTCACTTGCGCAATACCCCATCCCGTGGTACTCTGTGTTTGCGTTTGTTGCTCTTGTATCGCCTTTGGGTAGTAAAGCGGTCGCAAGGTCACACTTGCGGCCCATTTTTTTGTTCGGCGACTGCTTTGCAGCCTTCCCGGACAAAGCTTGAAGACGGCCGCGGCTCTGTTGAGGGGCTCGGGACTTGGGGCATCAGATAGCTTAATGTTGTGCTCAGCCGGTTTCCGGTTGACAGAAAAGAGTAAAGCAGTGAGTAAAGAACAAGGTACAGTGAAGTGGTTCAATGCCAGCAAGGGCTTCGGCTTCATCCAGCGCCAGAGCGGCGAGGACGTTTTCGTCCATTTCTCCGCGATCGTGGCTGATGGCTATAAGACGTTGAACGATGGCCAGGCGGTTGAATTCGAAGTTTCCAAGGGCCCCAAGGGCCTGCAGGCCTCGAACGTACAGCCCCTCTAATGGATAGCTGCTTTCGGCCAGATCGGGCTTAACCCCGATTCGGTCGAATCCAGCTTCACTTCACAAAAATACAGAACGGGCGGCCCGCTTCAAACCGGGCCGCCCGTTTTGATTTTTGGCTAGGGTTCGTAGTTCAGCCATGACTAAGCACGGGTGTTCTGGCGTTCGTTCTCTGTTCCAAGGCTTGAGCCTGCTAGAATCTCGGCTCGATGCTGGCCCTCATCATCATTTCCATCCTGCTCACATGGCTCCTCTGCTCTGCCGTTTGCATCGGCATCGGCTTCCTCCTGCTCCGCAGTCTCCGCATCACCTGCTCGGCCACGGAGGCCTTGTGGACCGGATTAGCCCTCATCACCGCCATCCTGCAGCTCTATCACTTCTTCAGGCCCATCGATCTCGTCGCTGTTTTTCTTCTTCTGGGCTTGGGCCTTGCCGGTTGGATTTGGAATTACGTCGTTCGGATCCCAGACGCCTCCACGGGAAACGCCTCGCAGGTGAACTCTTCTGCGACCTCGAGAATTCAACTCTCAACCTTGAACTTTCACCTTTTGAACTTTCTTCTCCTCTTCATTGCCGCAGCTATCATCGCCTTTCGCTGCGCTGCTCTGGGCGAACACTACGATACCGGTTTGTACGGAGCGCAAGCCGTCCGCTGGTTCATCACCTACCCGCTGGTCCCCGGCCTCGGCAATTTAATCGCACAACTCGGATTTAATTCTTCCGTTTTTCTGTGCATCGCGGCGTTGGACCAGGGCCCCTGGCGTGATTTGGCTCACCATCTTTTCGATGGCTTTCTATGCGCGGCGCTCTTCGCTTCCATAATTCCCTCTGTGCTTCGTATCCTTCGCGCCCAGTCTAACTCTGCAAGCGATTGGTTTCTCACGTTGCTTTTCCTGCCGGCGGCAATCTGGGCCGCTACCAGCAAGATTGTCGGCACCAACACGGATCTTCCCACGAGCATAGTTTGCATTGTCGCGACTGCCATGCTTTTCCGTGCACTCGAGGAGGAATCTGCGCAAGCAGGCACAAGGGATTCGAATGCCAAAAACCTTGTCATGGTCATGGCGCTCTTTTCGCTGGCCGTCACGTTCAAGATCTCCAGCGCCGTATTTGCCTTGTTGGGATGGACTGTCGCGGTGCTGAAGCTGTGGTCGCTGCACCGCAACACTCCAAGTGGAAAACGGCACATGGCGTGGGCGCTCATTTTGTCTGCTGTGATCGTGCTGCCGTGGATTGGGCGTGGATTGGTGCTGACTGGATATCCATTTTTCCCGAGTGCGGCTTTGGCGATTCCTGTGGAGTGGAAGGTGCCGGCATTCGAAACGCAGATGCAGGAGGATTTTGCGCGATCCTTTGCGCGCGTGCCGGAGCTTACTTCCGAATACGCGCATGAGTGGAAATGGCTGAGGCCGTGGTTTCGCGAAATGCTGACGGAAAGGGAAGGGTTCGTGCTGCCACTGCTATTCGTGCTGGCGGGCAGCGTAACCGGAATCATTGGATTGAAGCGACGGGATCAAAGTTCACTTCCACAATGGTTCTGGGTCCTTATGCCTTCTCTGGGTGGATTGATTTTCTGGTTCTTGGAAGCGCCGGCGCTGCGTTTTGGCGAACCGGCGATATGGACTGCGGGGGCGACATTGGGAACTTTTGCCGCGGTGCGTTTTCTGAACCGGCCGGGAAGGAATCGAATCGCGGTGGCAGTGTTGATATTGCTGACGGCGTGGGCGGCGCATCCGCGGCTTTTCTGGAGTTCGTACATTTGTCCAAGCGTTGGCGTTCGAACGTTCCTGCGCCTGCCGGAAGCAAAACTGAAGCAGCACCAAACCGTTTCTGGGCTGACAGTGAACGTTCCCGTGGAGACCAATCAATGCTGGGATGCGCCGTTGCCCTGTTCTCCGTATTTCGACAAGACGCTGCACTTGCGGAAGCCGGGAGAACTGGAACGCGGATTTGCCGCTGAGGAATCCGGGAAAGCCGTCAAGTGGAAATGAGCAGCCAGCGGCCTTGCTCTGACCCGAGATACAAGCCACCCCTCCAGCAGTCAGTACTACGAGATAATCTACTTGCCTAATTAACGTATTGTAATTAGTATGCCACTACTACACGTAGTTAGCGACACGGGCCCAGGATTCTTGCGTATTCCGTCCCTGGCAACGGCAGCCAAACAGGCTGATCCAGCGACAAGCCAGTCCCTGAGCCGATGGATGCCCTCTCCACCGCGAGGCGGGCTTCCGTAAAAGAAAAACAGCAAGGAGGCAATGCCATGAGTCCCAGCTCACGAGTAGTTTCCCGAGACGCAGAAGTTCAATCCCCCCGCCCGACGACGGAAATCACGATTCATCTGACGCCGTTCGATCAGAAAGAGTATCGGCGACTCATCGAGTCTCGTGGCGCAACCGCACAGCGCGTTGTGACCCGGCTGAAACCCACCGTGGAACTCACGAACGCAGTGGACGCCGGTTGCGGCGTGGGATTCTTCTCGCAAACGCTTGCGGAGTGCGGCCTGAATGTGTGTGGGTTCGACGGACGCGAAGAAAACGTGACGGAAGCGCGGCGCCGGTTTCCGCACATTCCGTTTGAACAAGCGGACATCGAAGAGAAAGCCATCCTGGAGCTGGGCAAGTTTGATCTCGTTTTGTGCTTCGGATTGCTTTACCACCTGGAGAATCCACTGCTGGCAATCCGGAATCTCCGAGGACTGACGGGGAAATGCCTGCTGCTTGAAAGCATGTGCTTGCCGGGAGAAGACGCGTCGATGGTCCTGCGCGAGGAGCCGAGCCAGGGAGATCAGAGCCTTAGCGATGTGGCCTGGTATCCGAGCGAGGGCAGCCTGGTGAAGATGCTGTACCGCGCCGGTTTTGGGCAGGTCTACCGCGTAACACCGCTACCGGATCACGAGGATTTTCGCGAGACGACGGGACATATTCGGCGGCGCACCGTTCTACTTGCCACCTTCGCCGCCGTGGACATAGCTGGGTTCCGGTTGATTCCCGAACCTCATGAACAAGAAGATCCCTGGGCGAAGAAGCCGGCGGCAACGGCCACGCTGCCACAACGGATCGTGAGATTTCTGGCCAGCCCGGCTCGGGGAAAATACATCACGCTGGCGAATCGCGCGCAGCGGATCTTTCCGGGGATGCCCATTCCCCTGCGCTTACCGTTCGGTGCTTGGTGGCTGGCGGAGAAAAGCGCGCTGGATCACGAACTGATCTACAACGAGTTTGAACGGATGGAAACGGAGTTTGTGAAACGACTACTGCGGAAGAATATGACGGTCGTCGATGCCGGAGCGCATCATGGCTTGTACACGCTGCTGGCGTCTAAGCGAGTCAAATGGGGCGGCCGAGTGATCGCGGTCGAACCTTCACCCCGAGAGTGCGAGCGACTGGAAAAACACTTACGCCTGAACCGCTGTTCGAACACCGAACTTGTGTCTTGCGCCTTGGGCGAAGATCCGGGGGAGACGGATCTCTACCTGGTGGATGGATTTCAGGATTGGTGCAACAGCCTAAGGCCGCCCGCGGTGGACGAGCCTTTACGGATAGTACGGGTCTCCGTGCGGCGGCTGGATGACGTGCTGGCCGAACTCGAAGTGACCAAAGTGGATTTCATCAAGCTGGATGTGGAGGGGGCGGAACTCTCGGTTCTGTACGGAGCGATGAAGCTGCTGCGGAGGGAATCGCGGCCGGCGATCCTGGCAGAAGTGCAGGACATTCGCACGCAACCATGGGGCTATGCCGCGCGCGAAGTCATTCAGTTCCTGATTCGGATGGACTATCGCTGGTTCGCGATTGCGGCAAAGGGCACCTTGTTGCCAATTTCGTGCGATCAGGAAACGTACAACGCAAACTTGGTGGCGCTGCCAGTGGAGCGCACGGAAGAGTTTCTCGGCCTCCTCGGGCAGAAATAGGGCTTGCCAGGGAATTATATTTCGAGCAGCGCAAGTTTCTCCGGAGTGACAAATTCTTCAGAGGATGGGGTAGCTCACGCAGGCCAGGAGAGCAAAGTTCGTATAGAATTAGCGTTCTTGGCTCGGCCTTCTTGTGCTCTCAAGTTCAAAACTGGCGATTGGCGAGAATTGATGAAAGAACATCTGCTCTCCTTAGTGAGCGGACGCCAGGGACATTTCCGGCTGGAGTCGGGCCACCACGGAGAATTGTGGTTCCAACTGGAGACGCTATGCCTGAACGGTCGCGAGATACGACCGTTTGCTGGGCGATTGGCGGAGCAACTCAAGAAGCATGACGTTGAAGTGGTGTGCGGTCCGCTGGTGGAGGGTGCATTTGTCGCGTTGCTGGTTTCACTGGAGCTCAGTTGCGAGTTCGTGTACGCCGAACGTTTCGCCGATGAAACTCGGGAGGGATTATTTCCGGTCGATTACCGTCTGCCGAAAGCGCTGCGGCCGGCGGTCAAAGGCAAACGCGTGGCGATTGTGAACGATGTAATCAATGCAGGATCAGCTGTGCGAGGAGCATTTTTCGATTTGCAGACGCATGGCGCCCGCGTCGTCGCCATGGGCGCACTGCTTACGCTGGGTGACGCGATCGTCGAATTTGCTACGGAGCAGGGAGTCGCGCTCGAACTTCTGGAACGAATGCCGAATAATTTGTGGACGCCTGCCGAATGTCCCCTGTGTGCCGAAGGGGTGCCCCTCGAAATTGTGGGCACTTCGTGAAGAGCGGACTTGTCTTGGCCCGCAGCAGTTAAAAAACCACTCGACTGCTGGTACTCTTCTAGTGAGGGAGCGGCCCTCTAGTCCCCAATTTCAGCTATTTCAGGAATGCGGTATGCGGCAAGTTCACTGCTTTATCGATGATTCGCGGACGATGGTGAGAGGAAGGGATTCGAGCGAATGAAAGTACTTGTCACCGGCAGCAGCGGCCTGATCGGTTCAGAGGCGGTCGAACATTTCGACCGGCAGGGGCATGAAGTTGTCGGCGTGGACAACAATATGCGACGGATATTCTTCGGTCCGGCCGGCGATACGCTCTGGAATCTGGAGCGGCTGAAGGGTGTGACGAAGAGGTTCACTCACGCGGCGCTGGACGTTCGCGACCGGGCGGGAATCGAGGAACTCTTTCGAATGCAGCGCTTTGATTTGATCGTCCATTGCGCGGCTCAACCATCCCACGATAAAGCGCGAGAGATTCCCTTGCTGGATTTCGAAGTGAATGCACTTGGGACGGTGAATCTCCTGGAAGCGACGCGGCAACATTCGCCTGAGGCGGTGTTTGTCTTTATGAGCACGAACAAGGTTTACGGCGACGCGCCGAACGAGATTCCGCTGAAGGAGATGGAGAAGCGTTACGACTTCGCGCGGGCGGAAGATTTTGCGGGGATTGACGAGAGCTGCCGGATCGATCAAACGCTGCATTCGCTGTTTGGCGCTTCAAAGGCGGCGGCGGACCTCGTGGCGCAAGAGTATGGGCGCTACTTCAATATGAGGGTAGGAGTTTTTCGGGGCGGCTGCCTGACGGGGCCGGCACACTCGGGCGTCGAATTGCACGGCTTCTTGTCCTATTTAGTGAAGGTGACCCTCAGCGGCGGGAAATATTCCGTTTTTGGGTACAAGGGCAAGCAGGTGCGCGACAATATTCACAGTCATGACGTGGTGCGTGCCATCGAGGAATTTGCGGCGAATCCGCGGCCAGGAGAGGTGTACAACCTAGGTGGCGGGCGCGCGAATAGTATTTCGATGCTGGAGGCGATCGAGCGAGTTGAGCGGATGACCGGTCGCAAACTGGATTGGGGATACGTGGACGAGGCGCGAAAAGGCGATCACATCTGTTATATCTCGAATCTCGGAAAACTCCAGAGGCACTATCCGAACTGGAAAATCACGCGGGGATTGGATGCGATCCTCGAAGAGATTATCACTTCGCAGCGCGCGCACTCCGCGCAGGCCACGGCGCAATGAAGCAAACAAGGCAAGAATGAAAGCCCCTTTTTTCACGGTCCTCATTGATACCTACAATTACGGGGAATTCATTGAGGAAGCGGTTGCGAGCGCACTAAGGCAGAATTTTCCAGCTGAAGAACGGGAAATTCTGGTTGTGGACGATGGTTCGACCGACGATACGCAGGAGCGATTGCAAAAATTCGGCGAGGCCATCCGCTATTTTAAGAAATCGAATGGGGGACAAGCTTCGGCGTTCAACTTCGGATTTGAGCAGGCGCGGGGAGAGGTCATCGCACTCCTGGATGCTGATGATATCTGGCTTCCGGAAAAATTAGGGCGCGTCTACGAAGCATTCGAGATGCATCCCGGCGCGGGGATGGTGTACCACCGCGTGCATTTGTGGGATGGCGCTCGCGACATTTCCGAGGACACGTATTTCACAGCTGTTTCAGGGCGCGTGACGGAGAACAAGAGCGCGTTGCTGAGATATCCGATGGTAGGAACGTCGTGCCTGGCGTTCCGACGGGAAGCTCTACGGAAGCTTGTGCCGGTGCCGGAGTCGCTGCGATTCCAGGCCGACGCTTATCTCACAGCGCTAATCATTTTTGTGGCGGAAGTCGCGGCAGTGCCGGAGTTCCTGGGGAAATACAGGCTGCATGGAGCGAATCTGTTTCAGGCCAACGCGGAACGAGTCTCGCGCAGACAGATTGCGCGAAGAATGGCCATGCGCGAAGCGCTTCTCGGGGAGATTCGGAATTGGTTGAAAAGACATGGCGAGGACGTGGGCTCTCCGCGAATCCGCGCGTACCTGAAACAATGGGTAAAAGCACAAGAGAGCGACGAATTTGCGGTGCAAGCGCCAGGGCGCTGGAAATATTTCCAGCACTTGGTTGATTTCCCGCGAACGTACGGCGAGATCATGACTTCGCGGCATCGCGCTTACTCCTATCTGCGTGCCATCGCGGCTCTGCTCTTGGGCTATGATCATCTTCATGTTCTGGACGATGTGCGAATGAAGCGGAAGCGAATTTTCGCTTCCTCCGATGACAGAACAATGAAAGCTGAAAAAGAGAAAACATTACCCGCAAAAAGCTGAGACGAACGGATGGCATTGCAGAGGGAAATGGGCACGGGGACAATGGCAGCTACGGAGCATGATGGATTCTTACAAACGGCGGCGGAGTCCGCGTGCCCGGGATGCGGTAAAACGGTGCGCGCCTCTGCGATAGAATCGCATGGAAAATACAAACTTTTGGGATGCGAGGCATGCGGACTGCAGTTTTGGGAGCCGCGGGAGATGCCCGACGCGCGCTGGTACGAACAAATGTACGGCGGCCGGGATGAAAAACTGCTGCCGCTGGAGCCGGGACACAAGTACTTTCTGGCCGATGCGCTCGCTCCGCGCGGCGGTAAGCTGCTGGACATTGGCTGTGGCACGGGGAATTTTTTGGCTGCGGCCCGCGACGCAGGCTACGGAGTGACTGGCATCGAGCTGGACCGCAATGCGGCGCGCTTTGCTAAAGAGCGGCTCGGATTGCAAAATATTTTGCCTTTGACGATTTCCGAATTTGCGGATCGGCATGCGGAAGCACGATTTGATGTGGTGACATTTTTTGAAGTTCTGGAGCACCAGGCCGCGCCGGTGGAATTCCTGCAAAGGGTGAAAGCCTGCGTGAGGCCTGGCGGAATGATCGCTCTAAGTGTGCCGAATCGTGAACGGTGGCTGACGGGGCCGGACGTTCTGGATTATCCGCCAAATCACTTCCTGCGATGGAATGCGAAAGCGCTCAAAAGTTTCTTGGGCGCGCAAGGCTTCGAGCTCTTATCTGTTCGCGAGCAGCCAGCCGGACTCCGGCACACGGCGCAAATGATTAACATGGTCCTCCGAACCGGGATGTCGCAAGCGGCGACGGGAGAGGCTTTGAAGAGTTTTCGCGACGTTATGCAAATGTCGCCCGATCAAGCAGAAGCAGCTCTGCAGGCAAAGCCAACAACAGGGGAACGTGCCATCGAGTTTCTGGGGCGGATCAAATCTGCCGCCTGTTTTCCCTTGGCGGTTGCCGCTTATCCATATATCCGGATGCGCGGGCTCAAGGGAACGTATTTGTATTGCCTGGCTCGGAAGCACGATTGAAGATTTTCGGGGAGCCGTAAGTTGGCGAAAAGTTTTGTCAGCGTACTGATTGATACGTACAACCACGAGCGCTTTATCGAACAGGCGATCGTCAGCGTGCTGGAGCAGGATTTTCCGGCGGCGGATCGTGAAATCATTGTCGTGGACGACGGCTCGACGGACCGCACGCCGGGAATCGTGAAGAAATTCGAGCCGCGCGTACGTCTGCTGCGCAAGGAAAATGGCGGACAAGCTTCGGCGTTTAATGCCGGCATTCCGGAGTGCAAGGGAGAAATCGTCGCGTTCCTCGACGGCGACGACTGGTGGGCTCCCGGCAAATTGAAAGCCGTTACGAGCGCGCTGGCCGACGATTCATCGATCGGCATCGTGGGGCACGGCATTGTCAACGTCGAGCGCGACGGGCGCGAACGAACAGAAATTCTCCGCGAAGGGTTTAAATTCCGGGCTGATACGATGGAGGGCGCGCGCTTGTTTCGCCGCCGCGGCGCTTTTCTCGGTACGAGTAGGATGACAATCCGCGCCGACCTGCTTCAGCAAATCGGGTCGGTTCCGGATGCAATAGAAATTCAGGCGGACGAATACTTGTTTACGCTTGCTGCAGTGTTAGCGGGGGCGCAGATTTTGCCCGAAGCGCTGACGTATTACCGCATGCACGACGCAAATAGTTTTCTGCTTGCGAGCCAGGATCCGCAAAAACTGCGCCGCAAGCAACAATCGCTAGCGATGCTCGCGCGTAGTCTTTCGCAGCAACTCGAGAAGATTGGCATCGATCCGCAAGTATTCCGTACGGTCACCGAATATACGCAAGCCAGCGCAGACCAACTCCGACTTGGATTGGACGGCGGTTGGCCGTGGGAAACTGCAAAAACCGAGCGGAAGATCTATGAGATATTGCATCCCGAGGCTCCAATTTCGCATCGCATTTTCAAATTGACGATACTCCTGGCGGCGCTAATTACGCCGCCGAAGATCTATTATAGAGTTCAAAGTACACTTGCGCGGAGCGGCCTGTATCGGCGCGTACGCGCGCGTTGGCTTCCTGTTCCCGAGATGGAGCATATTCAAAATGATTGGCATGCGGGTTCATGATTAAGTCCGCGATTCATAAGACATTTCGATTATTCGGCCTCGACATAGTCAAGTTTCCTCCGCAGGAGCAAACGTATCCTCCGGACTTCCGCAAAGGTGAAATCGAAATCATCAGTGCAGTTCGCCCCTGGACGATGACGAGCGTGGAGCGCATCTACACTCTGATCCAAGCGGTGCGATACGTGAGTGCGAACGGCATTGCGGGAGATATCGTTGAATGCGGAGTCTGGAAGGGAGGAAGTATGGCCGCAATAGCCAGAACGCTCCTCCAGTTGCAAGATGTGGAGCGCGGACTATACCTGTTCGACACCTTTGAAGGCATGCCTGAGCCCACCGCGAAAGATGTGGATTGCGCGGGCAACCGAGCCACCGAAGTTTTGCTCAAGGACGTCGGCTCCAGGTGCGAGGACGCGCCCTTTGAGCAAGTGAAGGAAGTACTGTATGGAACGGGTTACCCGAGAGAACGAGTCCATTTCATTCGAGGCCGAGTGGAGGAAACCATACCGGTTTCGGCGCCAGAGTCGATTTCGCTTCTGCGCCTTGATACCGATTGGTATTCGTCGACCAAACACGAACTGGTTCACCTCTTTCCGCGCTTGGCCCAGGCCGGCGTAATCGTCGTGGACGACTACGGGCACTGGGAAGGATCGCGGCAAGCCTGTGATGAGTATTTCCAGCAGAATCGCATTCCTATTCTCCTAAACAGAATCGACTACACGGGCCGGATTGCATTGAAACCGTGACTTTGGCCGTGTGCGAAGCTTATATTCTGAAATCATAGTGAGTCGGCAAAGCGAGGCCACGCATAGATGCGCATTTTGATGATATCGGGAGTGCCGGGGAAGGCCGAGGCGGGGGTAGCGGGAATTGTCTACAACCTGGCTAAGGAACTCGGCGAGCTTGGACACAGTGTGAAGCCCATTTTTTTCGAGGACTTGCTTCCAGAGCAAAGGTGGCCACATCGTTTTCGCACCATCGAATTCGCGAAAAAGATTTCCGACTATGTGAAGGAAGTGCGCCGCGAATACGACATTATCAACATTCATGCACCATTCGGATTTTGGTACGGGGCGCGGAGGCGGCGGCGAATTTCCCAGGCGGGACCACCTTACGTGATGACCATGCACGGTCTTGAGGAGCGCCGGAACTACGCGATGGGCAGAGAGGCAGAGAAAGGGCGCGCCGAATATTTCCGGTGGAAAAATCGCGTGTGGCAGTATCTCTACCATATGCCCACCTATCGCTGGTCGTTCCAGAATGCCGATCAATGTATCGTGACAAACCGGGAGGCTTTGCTCTTTCTTCAACTACATTACAATTTGCCACCGGATCGGGTGTGGTTCATTCCAAACGGTGTTGGTCAGGAATTCTTCCACGTGCGATCCTTCCCTACTGGATTGGCGACCAAGCTCCTCTTTGTCGGAACGTGGATCGACCACAAAGGAATTTATTACCTTGCGCAGGCCTTCGAGAATGTACTGCGAGTTCTTCCTGAGGCGCGGCTGACCATCGCAGGCTGTCTGGAGCCGGAAGAAAAGGTGCGCCGGTGTTTTTCAGCAGCAGCTCAGGGCGCCTTGGAAGTCTGGCCGTTTGTTGTCCGTGCGGAGATTTCCAGTTTGTATGCCGAGCACGAAATTTTCTTGCTGCCTTCACTGATGGAAGGAATGCCCTTGGTGTTGCTGGAAGCCATGGCCTCCGGGATGCCGGTGGTGACAACGGAATCCAGCGGAATGACCGATATTGTTGAGAATGGGCAGGATGGGCTCTTTGTCATTCCCGGGGACACGGAATCGCTTACCACAGCGCTTGTGCGGCTCTGCCGCGATCCTGAGCTGCGCGTGCGTATTGGCAGTGCCGCGCAGGAAAAGATGAAACGGTACACGTGGAAGCAAGCCGCACTCCGAACTGAGATGGTTTTCAATCGGGCCATCGGGATCAGGCCGGGGGCCGCTTCGAGCGGAGCGGAAAAGAGACCACCTGAACCTGCCGCGGTTGCTGCTGCAAATCCGCCGGCCGCGCCATAAACTAAACTCCAAGAGTTCGAGGAAGAGCCGAAACGAAGTGACTAGACCACAGATTCGATTCGCGGAAATCCAGCCAGAGTTCCAGAGGCCGGAGATGTGGACGTCCCGGGTGATGAAGCACCCTTTCTTCGCGTGGGCTGGATTGCGGCCGCCGATTGCGCAGCACACCGCAGCGGAGCATCGAGCGCTGGAAAAACATGCACGAGGCCGCAAAAGCCTCGTGGAAATCGGAGTCGCCGAAGGCGCGTCGGCGGTGGCGTTGCGGGCCACTATGGATCCGGGAGGCACATTGTATCTCGTCGATCCGTTTCATCTTTCAAGAGTGCGTATGCTGAACTTTCTGCGCCGCGCGGCGAGACGGGCGGTCTCCGCGAAATCGGGTGGCAAAATTGTTTGGATTGAGGCCTTCAGCCATGAAGCGGTGGCTGCCTGGACCCGACCAATCGACTTTTTATTGATCGACGGGGATCACCGGGAAGAAGCTGTCGAACAGGATTGGAACGACTGGCAACCCTATGTGGTGGAAAGCGGAATCATTGCGTTCCACGACGCGCGGCTTTTTCCGGGCGGATGGACTTCGCCGGAATATGGGCCAGTGCGATTTGTCGATCGGTTTTTCCGGAACAACCGTTCGACTTCCTGGGTGCTCATGGAAGAGGTGGATTCACTTGTGTTCGTTCGAAGAAGGGGCCGTGGGAACGAATGATCACGATGGGGATAAATTATTCGCAGATGCATGATTCGTCGGCGTGCATCGTGCGCGATGGAGATCTGTTGTTTGCGGTGGCGGAAGAGCGCATCAGCCGGGTGAAGCACGACGCCGGCTTTCCCAAAAACGCGATTCGAGCGTGCTTGGATTTCGCAAAAGTAGGGGCGGAGCAGTTGGACGAAGTGTGCTTCGGGTGGCAGACGGCGGGGCCAGTCTTCCGGCACGATTTGAAGTGCTACGCCACGGGGAAAATGCCGCTGACGTATTTGAATGGGCTGAATTCGACGCTGCACTTTCTGAGCATGTGGCATCAGGAAAGCGGAGCCAAGAAATTCGCGCAGCAGTTTGGGCCGACGAAAGCGAAAACGCGGTTCGTCGATCATCACCTAGCGCATGCCATCAGCGCGTACGCGTATTCGGGGTTCGACGACGCGGCCGTTGTAGTCATGGACGGCCGTGGCGCGTGGGAAGCAACCACGATCTGGCGCGGGCGCAACGGCAGGCTTGACCCGGCGCTGATGATTCCGTTTCCGGATTCGCTGGGATATTTTTACAGCGCCTTCACTGAGTTTCTCGGGTTTCAGCCTAACAGCGACGAATGGAAGGTCATGGGACTGGCGCCGTACGGGATGCCTGGCGTGGATTTGTCCGCCTTCATCGATTTGAAAGTGTTTCCCTATCGCGTGTTCACGAAGCAATTGAACGCTAACGGCGCGACCGCATCTGCCGGCATCGCGGCGCTTCTCGGGCCCGCCCGAGTTGCGGAGAGCGACATCGACGAGCGCCACCAGAACATTGCGTATGCCGTCCAGGACGCTTGTGAGATCGCGATGATGAACGTTGTGCGGATGGCGATTGAGAAAACCGGGTCGCGGAATGTTTGCCTCGCGGGCGGCGTGGCGCTGAATTCCAAAGCCAACGGGAAAATTGTGGCGTCCGGCCTCGTGGACAAATTCTTCGTGCAACCAGCGGCATCGGATGATGGCGTGGCGCTCGGCGCGGCGCTTGCTCCCTATCTCGACAACAATGGAAAATTGCCGAACAAACCGATGCGGCATGGTTACTGGGGGCCAAGTTTTGGCGACGAGGCGATTGAAAGCGCGTTGAGCACCTATAAATTGCGGTACGTAAGGTTGCCGGATCCCGCATCAACGGCTGCGGAATTGCTTTCGAAAGGCAAGATTCTCGGATGGTTTCAGGGGCGCATGGAATTTGGCCCGCGCGCGCTCGGAAGCCGCTCGATTCTCGCCGATCCGCGCGATCCAGAAATGAACGCCAAGGTGAACAATGCGGTGAAATTCCGGGAGTGGTGGCGGCCGTTCGCACCTTCGTTCAAAAAGGAAGCGGCGGCTGAGTATCTTGAGAGTGCAACAGATTCACCGTTCATGATCTTGACGGCGCAAGTGCGCGCGGAAAAACGCAGTGTGATTCCCTCCGTCACGCACGTGGACGGCAGCGCGAGGCCGCAAACCGTTGAGAAAGAGATCAACCCGCTGTACTGGCGGCTGATCGATGAATTCGGAAAACGCACGGGCGTGTCGGTGATTATGAACACTTCATTCAACTTGCGCGGCGAAGCCATCGTTCACACACCGACCGACGCGATTAGGACATTTTTCAGTTCCGGGATGGACGCGCTGGTGATCGGAAGCTTCCTCGTCGAAAAATGAGCCTTCTGCGATGAGTGGGCAGCGCGTCATTGCGCTCCTCGGACGGCCAGACGCGCCTACGGACGCGGTCGAAGAGTATTGCCGCTACTTGGGCGAAGCACTGCTCGCGGAAGATTTTGATTTGATCATCGAGCGCGTCGCGTGGCGCGAAAGCGGGTGGGGGCGCGCAGCGAGTACGCTTCGGCACCGGGCACAAGGGTGGCGCGGAGCTTGGGTCCTGGTGCAATACACGGCCTTGGCGTGGTCCGCGCGCGGTTTCCCGCTGCGATTTCCTCAAGTTCTGAAAATTCTTAGAGCCGCCGGTGTCCGCCTGGCAGTTGTGTTTCACGACGTTGAACCCTACGCTGGAAAGCGAGCGATCGACGCAATACGCCGCCGCGCGCAGTTGCGTGTCATGCTCAAGTCATTGCGTCTCTGCGACACGGCTGTTTTTACTGTACCCCTAGAGAAGATCTCCTGGATCAAGCACGAACCTGGCAAAGGATGCTTTATTCCCGTCGGCGCAAATCTCCCCACCTCCGGAGAAGCCAATTCAAGGCAAGGCATCTCGACGGGTGGAAAATTGAGTGTCGCGGTTTTCAGCATTACCGGAGGGGAATCGGGGCGCTGGGAAATCGATAACATCGTTGAAGCCGTACGATTTGCCGCGGCGCGTGTCGGCAATCTGCGGCTGATCGTTTTTGGCCGCAACGCGCAGAACGCCGAGGCCGAGCTAACGAACAGTTTCCGCGAGAGTGGGGTTGAACTCCATGTGCTGGGAGTCTTACCTCCGGAAGATGTTGTGCGAAGCCTGTCCATATCCGACGTTCTGCTCTTTGTGCGCGGGCCAATTTCCACGAGGCGAGGAAGCGCGATCGCGGGGATTGCGTGCGGTTTGCCGGTGATTGCGTTCGAGGGGCCGGAAACGGCCGCGCCGATTACAGAAGCGGGGCTGGCGGTTTTTTCGCCCCAAAGAAAAGGCGACCTCGGAGACGTGTTGCTCCGGGTTCTGGAGGACGAACATTATCGCGCTTCGCTGGCGCAGCGGAGCTTGTTGGCGCAGCGGCAATATTTTTCGTGGCATGTGATTGCAGCGCAGTATGCAGAATTCATGCGCCGAGAGGGCTAGCAAGGCGGGGCTTGCGGCCCTCGAGCGTCGTACCTGGAACTACCTGCACAAAGCCTCTATCAAGCTTTCCTTTTTGTTTTCGGCTAGTTTGGTCAAAGCGTCGAGGGACGCGAAGTATCCGGCCACTGCTGCGGCAGCAAGGAAGATAAATGCCTCGGCGGGAAGCCACAGATTGCCGGTCCAATTTCCGGTGAAAAAAATAGCAGCGGAAATCGTTCCCATCAAAATCTGCGCGCCGAATGCCACCAGCACGGCCATGCCGGATTGGCGCTGGCCGTGCATCTTGCCAAATTCCATCCGACGCGGAAAAGTGATCGAGGACCAATTCGCGATGGTGAGCTGGCCCACGACGGTGAAAATGATGGCAGCGCAAGTGGCGACAAACATGTGGGCTGTAGGAAGCCCGGCCCGCCACAAGAGCATGGCCATGGAAAGTACGATTTCCAGAGAGAGCACGGAGAGGAGCAGCAAATTCTTCCCGAGCAGCACATCGCGGAAACGCAGCGGGGCGGTGAAATAGGTCTGAATGCCGCGGCCTTCGTAAGCAAAGCTGTTGTAGGCCGGGGCCATCAAAATCAAGATGAGGTATGCCATCATGCCGGGGAAAAACAGATCTGCAGATATGCCCTTGCCGCCTCTACTGAGATGCCATGCGCTAAGATTCATGCTGAAGATCAGAATCAACATCGGGGGCAAGAGCAGGGTGAGGTACGCGAACCCGTTGCGAGTAAGATAGCGAAACTCTTTACGGACGATCGCCGCTACCTGAGGCGACAGCAAACTCAATCGATCGGGGCCATCGTCCTTTACTTGCATTGCACGGATCGCGACACGGGCCGGCGCCGCGGTTTCGCTGAGTTCTTCGCCGCGATACTGCGCTGCAAAGCGGCGCCACAAAAGTCCGCTGAACAATATCAGGTAGAGCAGAAGAAGAGCGAAGCTCAACAAAAATGCCGCGGGTTGAAGCCGCACCATTGCCGCCAGCGCGTGGCCCGCAAGCGAAGGCGGAAGCCATGCAAAATATGGCATGAGGCGCAGGAGTACCGGCCGCACCGACGCCCCATAGCGCTGCGTGAGAGGCGCAATGAAATTAAGCGAGACCATCGAGAGAACAAAGAGCCCGAGGAAGATTTCCCGGGTCCGCCGGCGTGCGAGCAAGCGCTCCAGCCAGGAACCAATCAGCCTCTCAATGGTCACGTTCAGTAGCATGAAGACAGCGACGATCACCACCATGGCTGGCAGCACGCCCGGTTTGGCAGCCGTAGCTCCTGCGGTCATAGCCAGCAGCCAACACAACGACGCTAACGCGGAGAAATCGGCAAACCCGTAAGCCAAGCCAATGGCGTAGAACGCGCGGAGACTCAGCGGAAACCGAAGCAGCGTGCGGAATTCAAAATTTCCCCCGAAGCCCGCCACAAAAACTGGGAAAACCTGCCAGAAAAGGAAAATACCCCAGAAAAGCAACGCCATCCACTCCAGGCGCCCTCGCGACAGAAAGGCATAGGTGCCAGCGTAGAAGGCAAAGCTCAATCCGATCACCAGGAGGCTCGCGAAGAACCCCGTAAAGATCAGGCCGATCAAGTCTAGACGGTTATTTTTTTTTCGCAGGCTGTTCCGCAGAATGAGCCAGCGCAGCCCGGCAACCAGGCGGATCTGTTCGAAGATATTGACGGACTGGGTCACATCAGCCATGAAAGTTCCTCAAGCTGAGGACGTTCGGTGCCGTCCTGTCCAACGATGGAGAGAAAAATCTGCTCGAGGGTGGTTTTGCTTCCGGCTTCACCGGAAATCCCCGCGCGCAATTCCTCCAGCGAACCATGCGCAACGAGCCGCCCCTTGTGAATGATGGCTACGTGGCTGCACAACCGCTCGACGATTTCCAGAACGTGGGACGTGAGGAAAATCGTTGTGCCGCGTTCCGTCATGCGCCCCAGAAGCGACTTCAGTGCGCCCGCTGCTAGGGCGTCCACACCTTCAAATGGTTCATCAAGAAACAGAATACGCGGCCCGTGAATCACCGCGGCAGCGAGCGCCAGCTTCTTCTGCATTCCGTGGGAGTAATCCGCAATCAGAGTTTTTGGGCGATCAGCGAGCTGCATGAATTCCAGCAGCTCCTCAGAACGGCGTTGGGTTGTGGAGCGGTCCAGGCCGTACATCCGGCCGACAAACTTCAGATACTCGGCGCCCGTTAAGCGCTCGAAGAGTCCCATACCTTCCGGAACAACGCCAATCTGGCGTTTTACTTCGACCGGGTTCGCGGCAAAATCCACACCGAGAAGCTGCATGCCGCCGGAGGTTGGGGCAAGCAAACCCGTCAAAATTTTGATAGTTGTCGATTTTCCGGCGCCGTTCGGCCCGAGAAAACCGAAAAATTGTCCAGCCGTCACCTGAAGGTCGATGCCGTCAACGGCAATGAGGCTCCCAAATCTCCGCGTCAGCTGTTGCGTCTGAATGGCTATGTCCGGCATTGTGACTCCCCGTCTGACGCCTCGAGAATTGAATGCAAGACTCTAACATGAGTCGTGTTGTTCGTCGGTCACAGGGCAAATGGCCGCCACGGGGAAGGAGTTCTGTCAGGAAGATTTCTGAGGAGGTGTTGAGGCCGTGCTGAGCTGCAATTCTTTTGCCGGCAGGGCTGCCAAGACAGCAGGCAACTCCACACGAAATACCGCCCCGCCTTCTTGCCGGTTGTAAGAAAGAATTTTTCCGCCGTGCTCCTGCACGATGCCAAAGCAAATACTCAGGCCCAGGCCTGTGCCTTTGCCCACTGGCTTCGTCGTATAGAAAGGATCGAAAACACGGTGTGGGTCCTTGAGTCCGGGACCGGTATCGGAGAACAAGATGACGACATTGCCGCGGTCGCGGATCGTTTTGATCGTCAGAACGCCGCCGCTGACCGCTTCCATTGCTTCCAAGGCGTTGCTGATAATATTAAAGAAAACCTGCATCAGCTGATTTCCGTCTCCGCGAACGCCCGGAAGGACGGACTCGAGCTGCAACTCGATGCGCGTGGTCCCCGATCGCAAGTCAAGTGCACGAAGCTGTACCGCGTTGTTCACAACGGTATTTATGTCAAGGAGCGTGCGCTCGGTTGGTACCTGCCGGGCGAAACTCAGAAGGTTGCCAACCAGCGTTTTTGTGCGGCGCGCCTGGTCGCGGATCTTTGATGCGGTCGCGCGAGCTTTTTCCGGTACCGTCGGATCATCAGCGAGCAGATCGGAAAAACCGAGGATCGCTGCGAGGGGATTGTTGATTTCGTGCGCCGCGCCGGCTGCTAGCTGGCCCAGGGAGACAAGTTTTT